>Ga0209034_10000617_pt1 | contig 17722 bp, 15 predicted proteins | sample MarorgKNORR_S2LV_2_FD_188219 | JGI IMG/M metagenome (GOLD analysis project Ga0209034, IMG submission 188219) | Marine microbial communities from the Southern Atlantic Ocean, analyzing organic carbon cycling - 250m_A/KNORR_S2/LV (SPAdes) (version 2) | ecosystem: Environmental > Aquatic > Marine...
GATAACACCGCCAGGACCGAACCCTTGATGCGACCATTTGACTTCGCCCGTAGCTAACTCGACGCATTTTAGCGGACCGTCGCCATATTCCTTGAAACCGAACATGCCGTAAAGGTGGCCGTCGATACAGACAGGGGTGCTCCAGTGGTTCATTAGCTTATTCGGCTTACGCCAAAGTTGCTGTACTGAGTATTTACCAGCTTTTTTAGATACTTTGAATGCTGATGCTCCGACGCCGTAGCCTGAAGAGCAATAGACGATGTTACCCTCTACTATGGGCGATGCAGCGGAGGAGACTTTGAAGGGGTGTTTCGCTCTCCAAAGCGTACTGCCGGACTGGGCGTTGCAGGCAACTAGTCCGTTTTGAGTAAAAAAGATTACCTGTCGCTCACCAAGTAACTCTGTGACGATCGGGCTGGCGTGTGTCATGGGATCGCTCTCGCCCATCCAAACAGTTTCGCCGGAGAGTTTGTTAATTGCTAGAAGCGACTGATCCTCGCCGCCACCACATGCAAAAATTAGTTCACCGTCGATTATCGGGGCGGCGGCGTTTTGCCATCGGATCGCCTTGGCTTTGTGTTCTTGTACAAGGTCTCGCTCCCAGTGTTTTTTGCCATCTTTTGCGTGGTAACAGTGCAGTTTCAGTCGGTTGTCGAGGATATAGACGCGGTCTCCGTCCGTTGATGGTGTGGATCGAGGCCCATCGCCCCCCTTGTTGCTTTTTGCACCACTGTTTCCGCCCCCATCGTATTTAGCTATGTTGAGTGCCTGGCTCCAGATTTTGAGACCAGTTTCCGCATCCAGTGCCAAGCATACTTCACGATTCACGTCATCAACTTCCTCCATGACAACAGTGAATGCTCGGCCTTTTGCCACGGCAAACGAAGCGAAACCGTGTTTTGTTGGGGTTTTCCAGACTTGCCGAATGCCTTCGCTTGGCCAGGCGCTAACGATCAGTTTCTCCGAAGAAGAGCCGTCGCAGTTAGGGCCGCGATATTGCGTCCAGTCGATTGAACTGACTTGAGCCGATGTGATTACGAATGCGGCTATAAAGAAGCCGATTTTGCTGTGAGAGTTATACATATTTGCGATGTTGGATCAGGTTTACTCTGGCGGCGCGGAATCTAGGTTTCACTGCTCGTCGTCGCAAGGCTTTTCAGGTCAACCCTAGCCGGTTGATTAGCTCCCCCGCAGCCGTTTCGTAGGCAACTGATCCGGCACTGTAAGGGTCGTAGTAAAGAATTGGTTTACCGTGACTTGGTGACTCGGCAACCCGCGTGGCGCGCGGAATCACCGTGCGAAAAACCTTGTCGCCAAAATGCTCGCGCACCTCGTTGACTACCATTCGCGAGAGGTTTGTTCGGCTGTCGAACATCGTCATCAACACACCGACCAACTCGAGGTTTTTGTTTACCTTAGATGTTTTCAATTGTTCCATCAGGTCTGTGATTGAGCTAATACCTTCCAGTGGATAATATTCACATTGGAGCGGGATTAGCAGGCTGTTCGCGGCGATTAACACGCTTAATGTGAGTTTGCCCAGTGATGGGGGGCAGTCGATCATCACGACATCAAATCGGCGTCGCTTGACGATCGGTTTTAACGCATCCTTCAACCAGTTGAGGTGTTGGTCGGGGTCGCCGGTGCCGGCGTCGAACGACATTCGCGCAAGTTCCACCTCGGCGGCGCAGAGATCGAACTCGCTGGGGATTAGCGACACTCCGTCATATTCTGTTTCTTTGATTTTCTCCTCGAGGATACCCTCGCCCAGTAGAACAGGATAAAGGCTTTCGTTCGGTGATTTCTCGAAGCCAAGGCCGCTGGTGCAGTTGGCCTGCGCATCCATGTCAATCAACAGCACGTGTTTACCGAGCGAGCCAAGGCACGCTGAAAGGTTCACAGCCGTGGTTGTTTTCCCGACTCCCCGGATGCCCGAAAAACAGTAGGCATGTGCCACTCTGCCTTGGTCAAGGGCATTGCTCAGGGTCCGGACGATTGCTGATTGGCCGACGACCTGGTCGAATTTCTGAGGTCGCCACTTACGCGCCAGAACTTGATAGTTGCCGTCTGCCATAGAAAAACCGAAAAAGTTGCCTTAACCCACAAAACCGGCCGTGCACCACCCATCGAAGCCAACACAAGGTCGAACGCGCCTAGGGACATCCGCCGGGTTGGTCTGTGGCACCTGCAGGTGCCTACTTACCGCTGCTCCCTCCCGGGCCTGACGGGGTTTGCAGGTCTGCACCGCACAGGGCCCGACGCCGTTTTTTCCCATAACGATCCGAACACGAGCGCTAAACACCTCAGGGTGGAATTCAGTCCTGCTAAAGCGGGTTGCAGGTTCAGGGCACCGCTAACTCCCCACCTAGCACGGCCAAAACTTGAAAATTGCAGTGAACTACGATGGTGCCACGCTCTCCAAGGAGCCTCAAGGTGAGAGCTACTCCGGTGGCGAAACAAAACCGAGATTAATCTCTGAAGGACCACCGGTGGATGTGAAACGAGTGAAGCAGACTCAGCGGGCACTAGGTTCGTCGCGAATTGCAGCAGGTCGTCGGCGTCGATCAATTATGTTGGCGTAGAGCAACCACGACAGCGGAAGCGCGACTAACAGGTAGGTCAAATAGCGGCCATATATTCCATCTGGTCCGTAGGGCTCGGTTGCCCAGTGCAGTGTTTCACTATACGGGAATATGTGAGCCTCGGTGAGTTCATGAAAACCGTAGATGATCAATTGGACGACGAAGATTGCCAGGAACACCCCCGTGACCTGGAAAAACCGTGCCAGATTGACCCGGTGCCCGTGTTGTGACCAAAGCCAGGCCACAAATGCGGCTAGCAACGTTCCGGCAGCGGCCCCCACGATGAGCAAACCTGAGTTGGCTACCTGGAAAATCAACGCGTTCATCAGCAACGCGGTTTCCATCCCCTCGCGTGTAACCATCAGTACCGTGAATCCGAACACGCTGAAAAATGCGGCCGAGCCATCAAGCGCCGACGCAACCTCGATTCGCTCCTCGATGTTTCCTTTAAGGTGCTTTGCCGCACGCCACATATGAACGATCATCCAACTTACCATCGCTGCTGCAACCAGCGCCAAAATCCCTTCCCAGAGTGCAACATTGGAAGCTCGGGAGAGGAGAACTCCCGCGATCACGCTGACCACCACAGAGACCGCAACCCCCATATATACAGCGGGAATTAGCTTGTAGCGCTGAGTCTTGCGTATGTAGGAGAGCATGATCGCGACGATCAAAAAGGCCTCAAGGCCTTCCCGAAGAGTAATGACGAATGCGTTGATCATCGGGGCGAGGGGCAATTCAAGGAGTAAGTGTTCGAACTGGGACGCTGCGACTGAGTCTCAATCATCGTACTTGAGAAAAGCCAGAATGACAAGTCAGGTATTCTGTGAAGCGGAGGACCCTTGATGGCCCTGTTCGACATTAGGGGCGTTGGGTACGGATTGGTAGGGCGATAAAAAGGCGGAGAGGGTGGGATTCGAACCCACGGTACGGGGATTACCCGCACACGCGCTTTCCAAGCGCGCTCCTTCGGCCTCTCGGACACCTCTCCACGATGCCGCCCCACGGTCGCGGGGCGCGCTTATGCGGCGTAAGACCTCGGGTGGGTATTTCAGTTACGGTGTTGCCTGCGCCGTGATTCTGCCGTAGTGATTGGCGAGAGCGTACCCTCCGAAGAAAACGCCAGCGTAGAAAAGATCGCCAGCCATTGTGTTGAATAAGTACGGCAACGCCATTGTGTAGCAGAGAACAAGACCTTGCAAAGTTGGTGCGTAAAGGGTTCCCATCGCCCATTCGCCAAAGTTTGAGACGACAAACAGAATCATCGACGAAGCTAGTGAACCGGCCACCACTCGTGTTGTGGTAACCCCGTTGCGGAACAAAACCCTGCCCGCCATAGCGATGAGAATGAACGAAGCGTATACAAAGGGCATCGTTACGTGATGACCGATAAAGAAGTCACTAATTGCCAATGCTACGAGCGGTGCGATGAAGGCGCTGCGTCGGGAACCGTGTGCGGCACCGAAAAGGGCCATTCCCCCGATCGGCGTGAAGTTAGGAAGATGAGGTAGCAACCTGGCGATCGCGCCAACAGGGATTAGCAAATAATTCATAGTCGAATTCCGTTTCAGCGGAGCCACAGGCTCAAAGTTGATTTCGTCCAGGACCTCCAGGACCTCTGCATCGTACCGGTGTGGGCGAAGGGGAGCAAGATGCATTGAGTCACGGGCTCAGTTCATAGACTATTGGCCGAAGCAATCTAAACAGAGGGTATAGCTGTGCGCGCCGTTGCTAAACTGAGGCCAGCGACGTGCTTTGGGCGTTGGTGAAGTAGACTCGGATACGTTCAGAGACCAACCATCTCCCCGGGGTGAAGGCCGACGACGGAGACAAATCATGCTGATTTCGAAGAATTTGCTTACCAGTGGGAGCTTGGCCGCATTACTGCTGATTCTCGTGCTACCGGTGCAGGCAATTTTTCCAGCGGCAGAAGGCGGAACGTATCTGGAGATTGAGACAGAGGCCGCCGGCGAGGTGACCAACATTAGAATCTGGCTCAGCCTCAACGCCATACGTATTGATGCTGACACCCAGGGCGGGGTATCAGTTGTTTCGACCGGCGGAGATGAAGGCAAGTTACTGATGATTATGCACCAACAGAAAACCTACATGGAATTCGCTGCGGCAATGATGGCCAACATGGCCGCAATGTTGGGGCAGATGCAGCCGGAGACTGCAGAAGAGCTAGTCGAGGCCACCCAGCCGACCTTAACGCGCACGGGCAACACTAAACAGGTTGGCGCGTGGGCTGCCTATGAAGTACTCGCCCAGAATCCTGGAGAAGACGGGGGAATGTTCATGTGGTTTTCCCAGGACCTGGAAGCTGACTTCCGTACCCTTGCCGAGCAAATCCTGGCATCAATGGCATCGTTATTGAACAGTCCAATAATGAGTATGATTAGCATGACAGGCGGCAGCGATCCTGGGTTGTTTGATGAAATCGAGGCACAGCTCGAAACTGTCGACATGCCTGACGGGTTTCCGGTACAGATTATTTCCAGTGCCAACGGCATGGAGCGCACCATTACGCTGAAGGCGATCGACCAGGATGTCACCTTTGACACAGCTACCTGGGAACCCCCAGAGGGCTACACGAAAATGAGAATGCCATTCAGCCGCTGACAGGAATCCCGAAAAAACCGGGCGGTTTTTGTAGATTGCAGCCAACTTCTTTTGGTCACGTACTGAAAGTTGTTGACACATGTGCAGTGGCTGCTAGTGTAGGCGCAGCCCAGGTAAAACCCTCGATTGAGCGAAGCTGTCGGAGGCCCCGCGTGGATGTAAACGACTTCGCGGGAGGCGATCGTGGAGATTGCCTGGGCTTTTTCTTATGTGCACCATGCGCTTGATTCTCGTCGGCTTTGGCACCGTAGGCCGAGGTGTTGCTGAGAGCTTGCTGGCGTCTGAACCTGAACTGTTGGTTGCGGGGGCCGAACCGCGTGTTGTTGCAGTCGTCGATCCTGTCGTTGGTAGTGTGAGGCATGAAGGCGGCTTGGATCTTGGGACCTTGCTCAGGCTAGCCGATACAGGGAAGTCTCTTGCCACTTACCCCGGAGCCGAAACGGTTGCCGGTCTCAAGGAAGTGTTAGAGGTAGCCGGGGCCGATATTCTCGTCGAGTTGACGCCCACTGATCTTCACACCGGGGAGCCTGGTCTGGGCCATGTGCGTGCTGCCCTAAAAGCTGGGTTGCATGTTGTGACGACCAACAAAGGACCAATAACTCTGGCTTATCATGAGTTGAGAGACACGGCGCACAAAGCGGGCCTCCAGCTACGTTTCGAAGGAACTGTGCTCTCCGGGACCCCAGTCTTGAACCTCTATGAGGCGGGGCTGGTTGGTGCCGGGATCCGTGAGATCCGAGGGGTCGTGAACGGCACCTGCAACTTCATTCTCACGGAGATGGAGGGGGGGACTAGTTATGCCAAAGCTTTATCCAAAGCGCAGCATCTCGGGTACGCGGAAGCAGACCCCAGTGGTGACGTCGAGGGCCGTGACGCTGCGGCTAAGGTTCTGATTTTGGCGAACAGTATCTTGGACGCAAACCTGAAGCTTGAGGACGTGAACTGCGCTGGTATTAGCGAGTTGACAGCCGAAGATATTCAGACGGCGTGCATGGCGGGCAAGACGTGGCGTCTTATTGCTCGTATCAGTCAGGGAGAAAACGGATGGGAAGCTAAGGTTGGCCCGGAAGAAGTCAATCGTGCGGACCCGGAGGGTTCCTTAACTGGCCCGGAAAATCTCCTAATTTTCGACACCGAAGCTTTGGGCGAGGTAACGATTACAGGCCCAGGGGCTGGCCGTCGTGCTACTGGGCACGCGGTGATTGCTGACCTGCTAGCAGTGCACCGGAACGTGTCATAAATGCCCCGTTTGATGATGTTCCTGTGACTAGCTGTACCGACGAACCACGCGATCAAACGGTCCAAGCTCTTGAACAGGTGGTGGAGTTGCTTGCCGAGTGTACCGAGGCAGGGCGACTTGCGCGTGCGCAAAAACTGGCTGCCAAAGTTACATGCCAAGTCGCCGAAGATGAGCTCATCATCGCTGCGGTTGCCAAGTACAATGTAGTTGTGGACGTAGCAAATCGTCGCATTCAGCACGGCTGCCGAGACTTTCAAGGGCAGGCGCGCAAGCTTTGCCTATGCAAGCACGTGGCTGCCACATTGCTAGCCCTCGAGCCGCACCGTGCTCTTTCGATTGCCCAGGAGTTGGCCAACGGGGCACGATCAGCATCGGGAGTCGTAGCAGCCTGGCGTCTTGAGGTGATAACTCGTTTTAGTCCCGGCGGCTAGAGGTAACAGACGTCGCGAAACACTAATGCGCTTAGCTGTTATACGGACCAGCCAAGGATTTCGACTCCGCAGCGGCTAAGCTTGATACCGTCGCCGGCAACGCGCCAGAATTTCTTCCAACCGTAGGCGCGTTCCGCGTGCACAAATGCGTCAAGAATAGCGAGGTTGACGTTAGCAGAGTTGGAGAGTTCCTCCCGCAGCAGAATGCTTTCGCGGAAGGGTATACGTACGTCGTAACGACCATGTATGAGCACGACCGGAGCAGTCAGGTTGCCGAGCCTGCCTCGCAGGGTAAGTTTGTCGAACGCTTCCAACACCCCGGGCACTAGGTTGTGCCGCGCTTCTGCGTGTGCCTCAGGGTCTGTCAGGGTCATGTAATCAAGCAAGTTACGGCCCTCGGGAGACAATTTCTTACGGACTTCGCCCCAGGGTGGTGCTTGGCCTCCCTTCCACGCTTCCGTTCCTGTTGAGAAGACCTCGACATCCCTCTTGTCGGGCAACCAGCGGGCTAAGCTGGAAAGAAAAACCCAACGTCCTTCTAGCTGTTTAGCGGCATCATGGGCCGTGGGTTGCTTGTCACCATAACTAGCCACTCCACCGGTGGCAGTAAATTCGGATAGATGCTCGACGTCGTAATAAGCGCCGATCGTGAGTATGCCGGCGAGTTCTTCTTCGCTCATTTGTGATCCAGCGAGACAGGTAGGTCCGGCCGCGTAAGACAAAGCGAGCAGCACAACTTTGTCTATGCCAGTTGCCCCCGGGATTGCGCGAGCCGCCCGCAAGACATCTTCGGGATCCTGGAAGCTCATTAATCGCCGTTTCATCCGCGGAAACTCAGGAAGAATCACGGGCATGCCCCCGCGCGCGATCGTTGAAGCGAAGGTTGGAATGCGGTGGTCTTTAATTCCGTCCTTGGTAAGGCCGTGCATCATCAACACGGCGACCTGCGCTTGTGACCCGCCAGCAGCCGTGTACACGTCGGTGGGGCCGAATCCTTCGACCAGTGGCCCGTGCGAGGCGCACTTCACCGCATCTGATTCGTGTGTTTTGCCCTTCCCTCCCTGTAAGAGCGCACCAACGAGAGAGAAGGCGGCGTACAGAGTGGCGAGCCGCGATCTAGGCTTGCTCACATCCCTAAGATTCGGTCAGCGAAGCTTCCTAGAATACCTTACTGGCCGACCACGTCGAGCTTTTCCTAGGTCTGTACACGTTGTCGTGCCTGGGGCGTGACTCGACCGATAACACGACCGCAGAGGGTACCAATGTTTCCTAGAGGAAGAGGACCTTGAAACGGTTAGCGAATCATTGCGTCCCAAACCAAGTCCGTGTTCTCAAGCGAGTCAAAAAGAAAATCGGGGCAGCATTCTTCGAGCTGGAATCGGGAGTACACGCCGGTTGCTACTGCAATGGTTCGTGCGCCTACGGCTTTTCCACAGGAGATATCCGCCGGGGTATCGCCCACAATAACCAAGGTCTCGTATTCAGGGTGCTCGCCAACAAGCGCTTTTGCTCTCGCGGCGGCAATCATGGGTAACTCGTCGCGATTTTCGCTGTCAGATCCGAAGGCACCGACCTGAAAACGGGAGAACCCCAGGCCGGAGGCGTCCAGTTTTCGTTGTGCCCCGGGTTCGATGTTTCCGGTAAGCAATCCCATTAAGGCTTGACCGGCTTTTGATTCGACGTGATTCAAGCACTCGACAACTCCCGGAAACGGGCGCACAAGGCTCGAGACTAATTCGTTGTCAAAGTGCTTCAGGTAGCGGGTCCAGAGATCCTCAAGTCTAGCCTTCACCACAGATCGTGGAATTTCGGTGTGCCCCAGTAGTTCGTAAGCGATTTGAGGATCTGTCTTGCCAGCGAATGACACTTCGCCGATTGGTCCGGCGGTACCGTAGACATCTATGAGAGCCGACTCGAACGCTCGGCCGCTGGCGCCATCTGTGGTTAGAAGGGTGCCATCAATGTCGAACAAAAGGAGTTTTTTCATTGCTAAATGAGCCTAACAGGCCAGCCTCAGCATGCACTTCCAAAGACTTTGCCAGAGGGGTCTTGGAGGGTATCTCTTGCCCAGGAAGAGAGCGTCGCTTTCCGGAACAAAACCTAAAACTAGGAGTAGCCGATTAGACATCGAAAACCCAACCAAGCTGAGGGAAGCTGGGATCTAGGTTGGTGTTACGGCAGCGCACCATTTTTCTACGAGAGATCGAACAAGCGACTCAGCAGCATCTGAAGAGGAAATCTCTCAAGAGCTCCGGTTGCGGCAGCTTGTTCGTCGAACCTCTGAACCCCATCTCCTTCGATTCCGGTACCCCAGATCACAACGGGTAGCGGGTCGGCAGCGTGCTGACCGCTTTCGGAGAGGGTGGCGTGGTCCGATGCAACGGCAACGTGAAGTTCACCATCGTGGGTTTCAATCAAACGCCCTAGCGCAGCGTCGACTTTTTCAATAAATTCGGCTTTGAGATCCGGCCGTCGGTCGTGTGCCGCTATGTCGGCTCCTTTGACGTGGACAATAACCAGGTCATTGTGCCGGAGCGCTTCCCCGGCTGCATCGAATTTAGCGCCAAGGTCTGTGTCGAGATTTGCGGTCATTTTGTCAGTGGAAACTGTCTTTGCCCCGAGCCAAGAGGCGAGCCCTAGTAGCGTGCGGTCCCCACCGATACAAACAAGGCGAAGCGGCAGGCCGGCTTCCTCGAGAGGGATGAGCTGGTGGATACGTCCTGCACCACGGGTGAGCAGTGCATTTGCTGGACGCAGCCGTTGTTTCTCAAGCGCCTTGTTAATTGGGTGGTCCACAAGAATGTCACGGACCGCCTTCTCGAACATAGCAAGGACCTGGGCCGTGTATATTGCGCGGTCGTTATTGGGATCGACAGGGCGTGGCGTAAGAGCTTTCGAGGGAAGCGTACCCTCACCAGGGTCACTGCCGTTGATGTCTGCGGACAGCCCATCCCCACTGAGCACAACTGCGAGCCTGTGTTCTGTGCCAGCCTTGACCCGTACGTCCACCTCGCTGGAAATATCCTTGGGAAGCGATACGCGATCGATCGCGTTGGCAAGTTCCTCAGCCTTGTCCCTAATCCGTCCGGCCCGGCGATCGACGACGGTGCCGTTACTTTCAATAGTTGCGAAGTTGCCGCGCAAAGCAACGTCGCCAGCTGATAGCGTTAACCCTGCCCCCAGCGCTTCCACTGGCCCACGTTTCAGAGCCAGTGGGGATTGGCCGAACAGCGCCAAACTTCCCGCGGCGGTATCCGGGACAACACCCGGCGCCACCGGATCGGCGAGACCGCATAGGCCCTCGGCAGCCAGCCGGTCAAGCACTGGAGTCTTCGCAGCTTGTAGTGGAGTGCGGTTACCGAGTTCACGGACAGGACGATCGGTAAGGCCGTCGATGATCAGCAGAATCGTGGGTGGCGATTCCAGCCTTGTATCAGAGCTGGCCGACAGGGAAGGTAACCGATGTTGCAGTGCCCCGGTGACTAGCTCCAGCGTAGGCACGACCGGAGGGTCGCCATGAGATGTTTCCAGTTCCTGAACTTCATGAGCCTCGGCTTGTTGAAGCACGTAATTGTGGATTGTACGAATGTCTTCAAAGTTTTCCAGGTACCGCTCTGCACGGCGTGCGCTGACCCGCGAGCGGGCCAGGAACCGTGCTCGATGGACTTCTTCGTCAGGCGTCGTGAGCACCAATGGGACTTGATATGCCATGCCTTCGAGGTCAGGGAATGGCACGAGGCCGGGAACCAGATGCACACCTTCAACCAGGATGCTCATGTTCTCGGCGATGGCACGTTCAACGACAGCGCGTACCCCAACGCAAACCCTACGTGCTTGCTCCTCGAACGAAGCAATTACACGGTCGGGGTGGTCGATATCGAGCGCGCCCCCTGCTGGTTCTTCGCTCGGCGGTGTTTCAAGATGTTCGACGACTTCAAAACTCGAGCTATGTAATGCCGGCATTATCTTTGGGGTGAAGACCATCCGCATGACCTGCCGGATTGTGTCGGTCGCATTGATTCGGTAGATGCGCAACAACGGGGCGAGCTCCAGGGAAAGCGATGATTTGCCGCTCCCGCTAGCTCCACCGACGTAGATGACCAGTGGCCGAGGCAAAGTCCGAATGCGCCGCAAAAGCCGATAACGCTGAGCTGATCGTGTCCCAACCTCCTTCTCGAGAAATTCGTCCACCCGACGGGCGATCTCTGCGCTTGAAACCACTTCGAGTTTGTCGGCGGAGAGGCTGAGCTCAAGTATCGTTACGAGATCGTATGCGCGGTCGAGGTCGACGCCCGCAGCTTGCATACTGCGAGCCAAAAGGCCACGGGAAAATGGCTGCTCCTGGCCGTGATAAATGACTTGAAGAGGCGGTGTTGTGATCTGTGGACCAAGGAAGCTTGACGGTACAGAGTCACCGTACATTTTGTGTAGCTGGCCCGTGATTGCTTCACGGATTTCTGCGGTCGTTACCTCTCCCCGGTCACCGAACTGATCGCGAATGGCTCGGGCAGCTGCGTAAGCTTCTTCAAAGGCAACCCCACGTTGGACGAGGTCGTGTGTAATCATGCCGCGCAGAAATCGATGGCGGTTTCCGTCGGAATCAATAGCTAGCAAGGTCACGCGACTTTTCCCTTGCGTCAACGCGGACCAGCAGCCTTCCGCGCTTCCTCGATAAACGCCGCCCACTGAGGCCGGGTTGCCGGGTCCCAGATCTTGGCTAGATCTGCCCGCGCTACATCCTCCGATTCCCCGAGGAGGAGTGTGCGGTACAGGTATACAAAGGCCGATACACGCATGTTCGCGAAACAGTGCACAAAAACTTGGCGATCTTTATTGGCCTTCATTACATCGAAGAAAAGCTGGAGATCACGCTGGCTCGGTTCCTCCCAGGAAACTGGGATCTGGATGTATGCCATCCCTTGTTCCGTGACGAGGTAGCCTTCTAGCTGGTTTCGTTCTTCATCTGCTGGCGCAAGATTGATGACGATATCGAAGCCGGCTTTCTTGACCGCGCCGATTTCATCGTAGGTGATCTGGCCTGCTGTCCCTAAGCGTTCTGAAATACGCAAGTATGCTCGCGCTCCCGCGAGCTCGGCATCAGTGTCCTGCGTTATAGCTTGTGACTCCATAAATACCGACATCAAAACGATCAAAAGCCAAGGGAACATATTCGCCTCCATTGTCCAATCTTATATGGAACTTAGAACCTGGATCTTCTCAGGTGAGCATTGTGGGAAGAACCCGATTAGGCGTTAGGCGCAGATGATTATCGAAGATCGTTGTAATTCAGCCACGCTCGTTTTTGTGTAGCCGTTTTCCAGCAGGACTTCCAGGGTGTGTTCTCCTAGTATTGGTGCGCCGCGCTCGATCGCAGCGTGACTATCTCCAAGCTTGACCGGAAAGCCGAGAGTTTTCACCGGACCGAGAGTCGAATGCTGAACCTCAGTGACCATCTCCCGCTCAATGGTCTGCGAATGAGTGAGCATATCCTGAAGGCTTGCCACTGGCCCCGCAGGAACTCCGGCAGCCTCGAATCGTCGCAACCATTCCTCGGTGGAGTGCTGCTTGAAGAGCGGAACCAGTACCGCGACTAATTCGTCGAGGTTCTCCATCCGGGCTGCGTTGTCGCAAAAGAGTTCGTTTTCGATGAGCCTTGGTTGCCCGACAATTTCGGGGACTTTCTCCCAACTTGCTTGGGTCGACGCCCCTAAGTTGATCCAGCCATCCGAGGTCTCAAAAGCTTGATAAGGAGCGTTGAGAGGGTGAGCTGACCCCAACGGGCCAGGAGATTCACCTGTCGCCAAGGCGATGGCGGATTGCCAGTATGTGTGGGTGATACCAGCCTCGTACAAAGAGGTGTCCACGCGTTGACCCTCGCCTGTTAGCAAGCGATGGAGTATTGCCGCTAACACACCCATTGCGCCGAGAATTCCCGCGGTGATATCGGTTACTGGAACGCCACATTTAACTGGTGGCCGCCCGTCACTTTCGCCGGTGAGGCTCATCAGACCACTGTACCCTTGAGCAATCAGGTCAAAGCCGCCAATGCCGGCGTACGGCCCGGTACGTCCGAAGCCTGAGATCTCGCACCAAACCAAGCCTGGGTTGCCGCTTTTGACGCTGTCGTAACCGATGCCTAGTTGGTCAAGCGTTCCAGTGCGGTAATTCTCTATCACCACGTCGGCCCCACGGATCAACCGGCGTACCAAGGTCACCCCCTCGGGGCGCTTTATGTCGACGGCGATGCCGCGCTTGTTCCGGTTCAGCATCATGAACGCAGCTGACTCGCCATCAATCTCAGGGGGTACGAATGAGCGAGAAGGGTCGCCGTTGGGGACACGCTCGACCTTGACCACATCAGCACCCATGTCGGCAAGCATTCGGCCGCAGACTGGGCCGGCCATAATGTGGCCGAGTTCCAGGACCTTGATGCCTTCCAAAGGAGCGAAGCCAGCTCCGCTCATGCCAGGGTCTCTCGACAATATATCCAGCGGCCTGGAAGCATCATCAGTCTCCCTTGAAGTCCGGGTCGGTTTTCCCTAAAAAGGCGCGGTAGCCACGGCGAAAATCTTTCGTGCCAAAGGCCTCGTAGCTTTCACGAACTTCTTCGTTGGTCAGTGGCTTCGAGTCGGCGAGGCGGCGAATGAATTTCTTATGCCATCGATTCACCAGCGGGGCACCTTTCGCTACGCGTGTGGCTAGAGCATAAGCTTCCTGTTGGACCAGATCATCGGCAACGACACGATTCACAAGACCAACTGCAGCAGCACGTTGCGCACCGAACAGTTCACCGGAAAAAAGAATCTCCTTCGCCACCGGGGAAGCTACGACCGAGAGCAACGCTTGGAGCTCCGGATAAGCCATTGTCAGACCAAGACGGCTAACCGGGATGCCGAAACGGCTGGACTCACTGCAGATCCTGATGTCACAGGCGCACGCGATCTCCAGTCCGCCACCGACGCAAGCTCCTTCAACCAAGGCGATTGTAGGATGTGGCCCCTCAACAATAGTGTTAATCGCTGTCTCTACGATGCCACCGTAGGCCGTAGCCTGCACGACGTTGCTGCGCTCGTCGGAGAATTCAGATATGTCGGCCCCGGCCGAGAATGCTTTGCCTCCGGCGCCCCTTACGATAATGCAGCGCACCGAGCCAAGGTCGTTCAATTCGGTGAATACGCCAGCCAATTCCTCCCAGGCTAAACGGTTTAGGGCATTGAGGTTGCCTGGTCGATTGAGGGTAACCGTAGAGATATTGTCGTCGCTAGAAACAAGTATGTGATCAAAACTAGCCATCAGCGGTAGAACAGGTTGACTAAGCTAAGCGGGATGGCCGGAGCGTATGTCACCAAAAGAAGCACCGCCAGCAAAACGGCAACGAACCTAACGTTAACCTTGCTGACCTCCCAAATGTCAGCCTTGGCGACTGAACAAGCTGTTACGAGAACACTGGCAACTGGGGGCGTCTGCTGTCCGATCCCCAGGTTCAAAGTTACCACTAGACCGAAGTGAACCGGGTCGATACCGACCGCATAAACCAATGGCATTACGATCGGGACAACTAAGATAATGGCGGCTACCGAGTGAAGAAAAAGACCAATCGCCAGGAAAAAAAAGTTCAGCATGGCCAGGATCAGGTACCGATTCGTGGTTAGCTCGATCATGCTTTGAGCCAACTTTTGTGGCACCTGGGTTTCGGTCAAATAGGTCGCAAGCAATGCCGACGTGGCTACTAGCAGCATGACGACTGCGGTTTGCACGCCGCCGTCGAGCATGGACGAACGTAAGTGTTTCAGGTCGAGCTCCCGATAAATAAGCCCCCCGATCAGGGTCGCGGCGACGACCGCCAGGCCGGCCCCCTCGGTAGCGGTTACCCAGCCGGTAAAAATCCCGCCGAGAATGATTACGGGGAGCAGCAGTGACCAGGATGCATCTTTAAACGTTTGCCAGAGTCGGCTGAGCTGAAAGGTTTGTTCCACTGGGTAGTTGTGGCGCACCGCAAACCTGTAGGCGACTGCCATCATGAGTACGCCGCCCACGACTCCCGGAATAATGCCGGCGACGAAAACCTCGACTACAGAACTGCCGGACATGACGGCGTAGAGAATCATTGGAATTGAAGGGGGGATAATTACCGCCAGTGTTGCTGACGACGAGGTCACAGCTGCAGCAAATTCCTTCGAATACCCTTTGCGTTCCATTGCTGGTATCAGGACCGAGCCGAGGGCCGCGACATCGGCGACGGCAGAACCAGAAATTTCGGCGAAGAACAGCGAGGTCCCAATACTCACCATTGCTAGACCGCCACGGATGAAACCGAACAATGCGGAAGCAAAAGCAATCAAGCGCCTCGAGATTCCCGATGAGTTCATTATCGCGCCAGCGAGAATGAAAAGCGGAATGGCAATAAGCGAAAACTTGGTGGCCCCATCGAAAAGAACTAACGCGAGATTGGGCATAACAGCGGGGCCGGAGGTGGCGACCATCGCCACTAGTGCCACAATGCCAAGCGCGACAGCGATTGGAACGTTGATGAACACTAGCGCGATGAGGGCGAGGAACATCATTAACAGAGTCAAGGGTCGTCCCCCAATTTCTCTGCTAGAACGCTCAATTCAGAGACAACAAATAACAGGGCGCCCAAAGGAATCACAGAATGCGCCACTGCGGTCGGTATTGACGGCATGCTTACCAGGTAGGTACCCCACAGGACCTGTTGTACCTGCCAACCAGCCCATGCCACGGACAAGAAAAACCCAACCACCAGTACCTCGCGCACCACAACGAGGGAAGCTCGGAGCTTCGGAGACGCGCCCGCTGTGAACTTTGGAAAGCCGATATGTGCGTGCTTCATAGCAGCGAGGCAGGCACCGTAGTAAGTCAACCAGGCAAGCATGATCGAGGCGAGTTCGTCATACCAAACCAGAGCGGCTCCTGCCTTGCGGAAGCCCACCGCAACGACCACGAGAATCGCTAATCCGGCCATTAACAGTAGGACAACGTACTCGAGGAAACGCTCTAGATACCGAGAGAAAATCTCGCCGCGCCGTCCAGTACTCCGTGCGGCACTAGGGGCAGGGCCCACTGCTAGCTCTCGGCGCCGGGAGACTTAGCAAGCGCCACAGCTCGCTCGACGAGTTCTTGGCCGCCAGCCACTTCGGTGCCAAACGTCTCATAGATAGCTTGGCTGGCATCAAGAAAGCTTTGCCGGTCTATCTCGTTAATCGCCATTCCAGCCTGTTCCAGCTCTTCTAGAAGTTCGCTATCCAGTCTCTTAGCAGTTTCGTAGACGAATTCCTGCGTGTCGTGCGCCACTCGTTCGAGAACCACGCGCACGTCCTCGGATAGCTGCGACCAGCGATTGGTCCCCGTGGCGAAGTACGCGGGCGTATACACATGGCCGGTGAGGGAGAGGTACGTCTGAACTTCCTGGAACTTTGAGCTGTAGATCTGGGCAAAAGGGTTCTCCTGGCCGTCCATCACGCCGGTCTGCAGGGCCACGAACACCTCCGACAGTGCCATCGGGGTCGGGTTGGCGCCAAATCCTTGAAACATGCGGAGACGCCACACTCCCCGTGGCGTGCGTAGCTTGATGCCGCGGAGATCCTCGGGCACCAGCACTGGCCGCACACTATTTGTTACGTGACGGAAGCCGTTCTCCCACACGGCAATGATCTTGTATCCGGCTGCCTCGGACAAAGGAGCAAGGTCCGACCAAAAGACTTCCTTCTCGATGCGCTTCATGTGATCACGGTCCTGGACCAGGTAGGGCATCTCAAAAAGGCCAAACTCAGGTACGAAAGACGACAGAATCGAAGAGGGTAAGGCAAAGTCGATAGTCCCGAGCTTCAGCTTCTGCAGCAGAAGTTCATCACCTCCGAGCTGGCTCGACCCAAACACCACAACATTGGCTTGCCCCCCAAGCGCTTCGTTAGCGCGCCGAGCAAATTCCTCTGCCGATAGAGCAAACAATGACCCAGGGGCGCCGACATGACCAAACTTCAACTCAAGGGGGCGGTCATTCGGCCCGTTGTTTTGGCAGCCGAAAAAAACCAGCGTAGTGGCCACGACCAAGACAATGGTTGCACGTCCTCCGCGAGCTTTTTGAGACGAAAGCATTGATAATGCGCGCATGATTGTTGCGCATGATTGCCGCGCGTTACCTCTCATGACCCTAGAAATTCCATGGCAGCCTGCACTCCGCCGGGCTGGAAAGGCACGCCGGCAGCCGCGAGCCCCATTTCCACGCCGCATAATGTCCCTGCCAGCATTAACTCGTTGAAATCGCCGAGGTGCCCGATGCGGAAAACTTTGCCTTTGAGCTTTCCCAGTCCAGTGCCAAGGGACATGTCGAAGCGGTCCAGAATTACAGAGCGCAGAGCGTCCGAGTCGAACCCTTCGGGCACCAATACCGTCGTGACCGAGTTGCTCGCGGCCTCCGGTTCCACTGGATAGATCTCAAGCCCCCAAGCAGTTACCGCACGTCGGGTGGCCTCACCAAGCCGTGTATGGCGGGCGAAAACGTTGTCAAACCCTTCCTCAGTCAGCATGTCTAGCGATTCACGCAGGCCATAAATTAGGTTCGTTGCCGGAGTGTAAGGGAAAAACCCGACCTCGTTTGCTTCTAGCATAAGTTGCCAGTCCCAGTAGGAACGGGGAAGTTTGGCTGTTTCGTTGGCTTCCAAGGCTTTTTCGCTGACTGCATTGAAGCCCAGCCCCGGGGGAAGCATCAGTCCCTTCTGAGAGCCGCCAACGGCTACGTCTACACCCCACGCATCGTGGCAGTAATTCATTGAGGCAAGAGAGGAAACGGTGTCAACCATCAGCAAAGCTGGGTGCCCGACATGGTT
>Ga0209034_10000629_pt1 | contig 17505 bp, 14 predicted proteins | sample MarorgKNORR_S2LV_2_FD_188219 | JGI IMG/M metagenome (GOLD analysis project Ga0209034, IMG submission 188219) | Marine microbial communities from the Southern Atlantic Ocean, analyzing organic carbon cycling - 250m_A/KNORR_S2/LV (SPAdes) (version 2) | ecosystem: Environmental > Aquatic > Marine...
TCATCTCTTTGATTAGTTGTTCTTCACTTTCTTCAAGAGCCAGCCTGAGGGATGGACGCCGCTGGTACAAGAGATCCATTCCGGTAGATGCTTGCAGTTCTTCCACCAGAGCAGGGAAAGCGTTGTAGCTTTCCAGCCCGAATTCAAATGACGGGCCAGGTGTGAATTCCGTGCCTAATAGGCTGATGAATCCGGTAGCGTGGGCAGTTGATCCGCTGCCGAACGATTCACGTTCCAACAGGGCAACTTTGATGCCTTCTTTTGCCAGGTAATAGGCGATGGAGCAGCCAATTGCTCCCGCACCGATAACGATTACGTCGACTTTCTCTGCCATACGAAATTAGACTCCAGAGAGGGGATGTCAGGAATTATGCGAGGCTCGTTCATAGCTGTCAACATAGACAAAGGGGCAATGAGCCAGAGGAACGAGGAAACTTCGCCAATTGGAAGACTTAGACTGATGAAATGCTAATCAGCTATCAGTCCATGAACCGACATACCTGGCAGTTTGAATTTGACGCCGGTCAAGTAGCAGCTAGCTTCCCAGAGGGCCGCTTGCTGTTCTTCGTCGTAACTACACTTGGAAGAACGAACGGAGCGTTTTTTAACCATGTACTTTCCAGTTATTCCAGCCATGTCTGGAGAAGATGCAGCGTACACAGACGTCTGCGCGCCTTCCTCGACGCTACTGCCTCGAACACCCAACAAGAAGTTTCCAAAGCGACCAAGCAAACCATTATTGGTGAGGAAGTTGGTTGCCACCAGACCGGGGTCCAGAGCATTTGACGTTACTCGAGTGTCTTTTAGACGGCGCGCTAGTTCATAGGTGAAAAGCACGTTGCACAATTTAGACCGGGAGTAGGCCCGCCAGCCCAAATACCGTCGGGGAGAGTGTGCGTCTTTAACGTTTAACCGGCCTACTTTGTGGGCAGAGGAAGATACGTTTATGATTCTAGCCGCTCCCGAACCAACTATTACATCCAAAAGAAGGTTGGTCAGCATGAAATAAGCCAGATGGTTCAAGGCAAAAGTCTTTTCAATGCCGTCGACGCTTTTCTCTCTGCCAAAACACAAAGCTCCGGCGTTATTAATCAAAACATCCAGTCGGTAATGTCGCTGCTTAAAAAGCTTGGCCAATCGCCGAATCTCATCTTGAGAAGAGAGGTCAGCCACCATGAACTCCACGGATGGGTTGCCGGACTCTTCCCTGATGTCTATAGCAGTGATAGCGCACTTGGCTGGGTTCCGACCGACAATCACCACATCCGCGCCCATATGAGCCAGTTCTAGAGCAGTAACTCGGCCTATACCGTCGGTAGCTCCGGTCACCAAACAAGTCTTTCCGGCCATATCCAAAGACCTGCAGGTTAATTTAAAAGCCAAACGCGCCTCCGGGTTTCATTAGCCGCTGATTATTCTATAATTATCCCGAATATCGTACCCTAATCCCATCACCCCGCCACAGTTCTGATGGGTGGTACATCTCACAAGAGAACGACCGGTGGATTCGAAGCGCGTCACCCTTAAATTGATTCACTATAGCCCAGATAGTACTCTGGTGCTCGGCAAATCTGGCGGTGACCATTGTCCGCCTTAACAGCAATATACGACAGTCGGAGATACAGATGGAATTTGAACTAAAGGCGTTGACCGAACCTGGTAAAAAGATGGTCGAGTTGGCTGAAAAGCACTCTTCTGATTTTGCCATTACCGCTGTAGAGCATGACCGCAACGGGACTTTCCCCGTTGAAAACGTAGCCGCTATGAAAAAAAGCGGTTTCGCGGCGGCGGCAGTTCCCGAAGAACTCGGCGGCATGGGTGTAACTTCGATCCACGACTGCGTCGTAGCCATGAACCGTCTTGGACGGGGCGAAGCATCAACGCCGCTGGCCTTCACCATGCACCTTTCCAGAACTCTCAGCACGGCTCGTGCTCTTCGCTTGGCCATTGCCTCAGGAAACCAAGCAAGGCAGAAACGATCTAAGGACATTCTGAAAAAGATTGGCGCCGGTGAACTTTTCATCACCGTTGCTAACTCTGAACGAGGTGCAGACGTCCGCACATCCAAAACCCTGGCAACCAAGACTAAAGGCGGTTGGCTGTTCAACGGCACCAAGACATTCGCCACTGGCTCACCGGCAGCCGACGCACTGGCCATCAGAGCGAGGTACGTAAACGAGGCCGGAGAAGACCGTATGGGGGCCACCATCGCGTCCATTGACCGACCTGGAGTTGAGATCATGAACAATTGGGATGGTATGGGGATGCGAGCTTCCGGCAGCCACGATGTGGTTTTCACCGATTATTTTGTCTCAGATGATGAATTTGACGACACCGGAAAATATGGGGAGTTCAACGCACCTTTCTTGGCACTTGGCACAAACTCTAGCATGGGCCTTTCATCCATCTTCCTAGGCATCGCGGAATCGGCCCACCAAATCGCAATAACGGCGATCAAAGAGAGGGAAGACGGCAGTAATTACCCCATGAACCAAGTAACAATCGCTGAAAATGAAATTGACCTGGCGGCAGCGCGAGGAATCCTAAGTCGCGGTGCCCAATACTACGACGAGTTCTATCAGACGGGGGTTGACGTGCCGACAGGAGAAGTAGACAACACCCCTGAAACCGCGTTCAAGATGATGAAGAACGGAGCCTGTACCAAGAAATTCGTCATGGAAACCTCTGCTAATATCGTCGACCGAGCAATGACTCTATACGGCGGCGGATCCTACGTTGCCAACAGCACCATGGCCAAGTTGTACCGGGACGTTAGGGCGGGCCAGTTCATGCAACCCTGGGCCAGGAATCAGGCCATTGAATTGATTGGCAAGGTAGCACTAGGACTAGACCCCAACAAAGATTAATTTCGTTTATAACCTCAGTATCTAATCGGGAATAATTTGGGAGAGTTGGAATGGCTGGTAACAAGATAACTTTTGGCGTGAATCTATCGGTGGACGACTATTGGGACGTTCCGGAATTTGCCCGCCGGGCAGAGGACATGGGTTACGGAAGAGTCACCATGGGTGAACACATCATGGACGGCAACCCGCCTCGGCCCACTGTACTCAACCTACCAGCCATGGCCGCTGCCGCCGGGGCCACCAGAAACATCCGCGTTATGACCGGTATCGTTGTTGCTCCCCTATACCATCCGGTGACACTGGCCAAGATGGTGGCCAGCGTGGACCAGGTATCCGGAGGCCGTTTAGATTTTGGCATTGGCATCAGCGGCCAAAGAGGAACCAAGATCGAGTTCGATGCCGTGGGCGTTGATGTCCACACCAGAGGCAAGCGTACCAACGAGATGCTTGACGTGATGAAACGCCTCTGGACGGAAGAACATGTGTCACATCACGGCGAGTTCTTCGATTTCGACGATGTCACTCTACTACCCTTCCCGGCCCAAAACCCCTACCCCCCAGTATGGGTCTCCGGGCGAAGCGACGCTGCCATGCGTCGGGCCGGGGTAATGGGAGACGGTTGGTATCCTTATCTGTTCACGGTGCGGCGTATCAAGGCCAGCAACGATATGGTCCGACAATTCGCAGCTGAATCAGGGCGCGATTTAACAAACTTCAACTGGGGTCTGAACCAACCAACCGCCATTTCCGCAGACCGATCCCAAGCGTTGGCCTTGGCGGTATCCAATGTGGGAGAACGATATGTCACACCAGATCGGAGCGCAGAAAGTATTGCCCAAGCACTCTGCATCGCTGGAACACCTGACGAATGCATCAAGGCCGTGGAAGAGCGTATCGACGCTGGAGTGGAACACATCAACCTAGGGTTTTTGGCATCTGAACCAGACGATTTTTATCGGCAGATGGAAATGTTTGCCGCTCATGTGATGCCCCAATTCCAGAACTAGATTCGTCTATCAAACAAACAAACAATCAGCCATCGGACAAGACAATAGGAGCGGGATCATGCCTGAATCCATTTCTCTAAATATTAAAACCGACGTCGCTATTTCCATGAGAGACGGGGTCACTCTCTACGCTGACGTATACCGGCCAGAGGGTGACGGCCAATTCCCCGTCATTCTGCAGCGCACTCCCTATGACAAGACCACCAGTCTGACTAACACCATGCTCGATCCAATCAGGGCGGCCAAAGCCGGGTTTGCCGTCGTTATTCAAGACACCAGAGGTCGGCACTCCTCTGAGGGAGAATTCTATGCTTTCCGTGATGACATAAATGACGGCTACGACACCGTAGAATGGGCTGCTGTTCAACCATGGTCTACCGGAAAGGTCGGCATGTTTGGCGCGTCTTACGTCGGAGCCACTCAGTGGTTAGCGGCAATCTCCCGACCACCCCACCTAGTGACCATCGCCCCAACCGTAACGGCGTCTAACTACCACGATGGCTGGACCTACCAGGGCGGCGCATTTGAGTTGGGATTCAACATGTCTTGGACTCTATTACAACTGACCTTGGCTAATTTCAAAAACGTCTCAGGAGTTCAGAACGTGCCAAGGGAACGGCGCGGTCAACTGATCCATGATGTGGACAACATGACCGAGGGATTTGAATTTCTCCCGACCAAAGACTTCCCCGGTCTAGATTCAGGTCTAGCCAAGTACTACTACGACTGGCTATCCCACCCTGACTTTGACGATTATTGGCAAGCATTGTGCATCGAAGACCGACACCACGAGATCGATGTCCCTGCTCTACACTTTGGCGGCTGGTACGACATATTCCTGGGCGGCACCATCCGCAACTACCTAGGAATGAAGAAATCCGGAGCCAACCCAACCGCCAAGGCGGGTCAGAAGTTAGTGATTGGCCCTTGGGCCCACGGGGCGCGTGGCTCTTTTATGGCCGGCACCCACTACTCAGGAATCATGGCTGACCCGGCGGCCATCGACGTTGATGGCATCCACTTGCGCTGGTTCGACCACTGGCTGAAAGACGATAAGAACGGCATCACCGATGAAGCTCCTGTGCGTATATTCGTTATGGGAGATGACGTTTGGCGTGAGGAACAGGAGTGGCCGCTATCCCGAGCCGTAGAGACGAAATATTACTTGCACAGCAAAGGCAAGGCCAACTCTAAAAGCGGCGACGGTAATCTATCGATTGATGCTCCGCAGTCAGAGACTCCCGACGTTTTTCTTTACAATCCTGCCGACCCGGTGCCAACCACTGGCGGCGCTCTCTGTTGCAACCCATACTTCGCAGCCAACGGTGCCTACGACCAGAACGCCGTGGAACAGCGACAGGACGTGCTAGTTTATTCAACCCCACCCTTGCAACGCGACATTGAGGTGACAGGCCCGGTGACAGTTTCGCTATGGGCGGCAACGTCAGCCACTGACACCGACTTTACAGCCAAACTGGTCGATGTCTGCGAGGACGGGTGTGCCCGGAACCTCACTGACGGAATAATCCGTGCTAGGTACCGCGACTCCATGTCCAACCCAACGCTGTTGGAACCTGGCAAGTCATACCGGTACGATATAGACCTGTGGGCCACCAGCAACGTGTTCAAGGCCGGGCACCAGATACGTTTGGAGATATCCAGCAGCAACTTCCCCAGATTTGACCGCAACACGAATACCGGTAACATCATAGCCGAAGACACGGAACTCAAACCTGCGCTCCAGACCGTGTTCCACGACAACGAACAGGCCTCGTACATCAGCCTTTCAGTCATACCCCGGTAACTGCAATCCTCCAGTTCTGACTCGGTAATTCCAACATGGAACAATCATGCCCGAAGAAACATCCGAAGAATGGGAATCCAACGAAAGAGTCTCAGGCGACCCATTTCGTGAGTGGTACTCCAAAGAGATTTGGGGCCAGCAATCCACCGACGACGACGCTTTGTTTGAGGTCATGAGCCTCCAAGTGTTCCAGGCTGGTCTCACTTGGCGTATGGTCCTATCTCGTCGAGACAGTTTCCGAGCTGCCTTTGCTGACTGGAAAATCAGTGATGTGGCAGCCATGGACCCATCTGATGTCGAGCGCCTAAGGAAGGACCCCGGCATCATACGCAACCGCCAGAAGATCAATGCTGTGATCACCAACGCTGGAGTGATACAGGGGATTCAGCAGGAACACGGCAGCTTCTGCGATTGGTTCTACAAAGTGTTACCCGGCACCGATTATCCCTCTTTGCAAAAAGAACTGCGGGCTACTTTCAAATTCATGGGACCAGAAATATCCCGCATGTGGCTGATGGCTTCAGGTCGGATCACCCGAGAAGAGGGCAACAGATACGACCCCACTGTCTAAGCCCTCACAACCGATACCCACGTATCTTCCAAGCTCTTTTACCGGTTCCATTCCCCTCTGCAATAAGTCTAATTAATACAGATCAAAGGCTCGTGAGATTGGACACATTTCAGTTTTTAGCTCTCTTTTACCGATAGGGCCAAGTATCGTTAATACATGTTTATAAGTCCTTTTAGAAACAAGAACCATAAACCTCAACTGAAATAATCGACGTCCAAATGCAGCCTACATAGGATAGATAGGGTCGTTCTATTGCAATAGTGAGCTTGACCATCCTGCACCGTATGTGCCATGTGGTTTTACTCATTTAGGATTCCCAGTTGGTTCCCACGTTATCAGACTTCACTGCAATGAATTGGTCGTACTTCAGATCACCCGGGAATTTGGAAGTGCAACTATTTTCCTGAATCGCGCCTTGAAGTAAGGGTTAAATAACATTTCTAAATGGACTGATGTTGGATGCTTATAGCCCTTCATTACAGTGAAATCTATTGGCGGATTTGTTAACCATGCATCCTTTCAGGACAGTCATAAAATATTGACAAAATAGTATTAGAGTTGCTATCGTCAGCGAGCGTTTTCCAAAGCTGATGAAGGCGCTCTACTTAGTACTATGAAAAGAGAAGCCCTCTTTGAAGAGGGCTTCTCTTTTGTTTAAACATCTGATTTGTTGGCTCATCGAACGTTATTGATAATATCCAGTTGTAATTCCAAGATTAGTTTGCCGAAGAACCTATTAGCAGTTCATCAATGATCAGACTATTAATATGGCGCCTAAGGTAAAACGTGAGCTATAAACCAGATTCCGCCGCCGAACCCCAAATCATTTCTGGCAGACTCCAATATAAATGGGTCCTGTTTCTAGTCGTCGCTAGCAGTGGGTTTCTGTCGATCATGAACCTCAATATTGTCAATATTGGGGCCCCTGACATGATTGAAGATTTCCAAACCAATGCCAGTCTCATAGTCTGGGTAAACCTCGCTTTCGTTATGGGAGTAACGGTCCCTCTACTACCGTTATCACGTATATCAGACGTATTCGGCAGAAAGCGCATGTACCTTGCAGGAGCCATTCTTGTCCCGATAGGCCTTACGTTATGTGCGATCTCACAAGACCTCTACCAATTGGTCGCTGGCAGGGTGATAACCGGCTTTGGATCTGCAATGGTCCTAGCTAATGACAATGCATTGTTAACCCAAACGTTTCCAGCCTCCGAACGAGGAAAAGCCCAGGGCATGATGAACATGGCATTTGGGCTTGGGATTGGACTCAGTTTTTTTCTTGGTGGCATTCTGATTGATATTTTTGACTGGCGATCGCTTTTCTGGGCTCGGATACCCGCTCACTTATTGCTGGCTTTCTCTATTTGGTGGTTGGTTAGAAGTGACTCAAATGACCCAGAGAGAGACACATCGGAGTACACCGTAGACTTTGCCGGGGTCATGTTACTCGCGGTAGTAATGATGGGCAGTTTATTAGCTATCAACCAATCTGGAAGACTTGGCCTATTCTCTCCATTTGTAATACTCGCAATAGGAACCGTAGCATTGGCGTTGCCCCTGCTCATAATAGTCGAGATTAAGTCAGCTTTCCCTGTAATTCAATTGAGACTTTTCAAGAGCCGCGTGTTCTCTTCCGGAGTAACCGCACAATTCTTCGCTCAGATAGCCCATGGCGGGTGGAATTTCCTAGCACCATTTTTATTGATCACAGGTATGGGGTATTCCGCATCCATGGCAGGATTAATTGTCTTACCATTTCACACGATACGGCTGGTGCTATCGCCAATTAGCGGTATATTATCTGACAAATTTGGAACAAGATCAGCTTCTCTTATAGGTCACCTCACATTGCTAGTGGGGCTCATAGTACTTACACAGCTTAGAAGTGATGCTCCAATTTGGCTATACATAGTGATAATCACAATTGGAGGGTCTGGCCTATCAATTTTCTTACCTGCCAACAATAGCGCTATCATGGGATTCGTGCCACGCGATTCATTAAGTATCGCCTCTGGTTTTTTGGCGACGAGCAGATCAATGGGCAGTTCTATCGGGATGGCATTGGCAGCAGCGATATATGCAAGCACTCTAGGATCTGGCAAAGTGTCCGAGGTTATCACTACTCCTATAGAAGCAGTGTACGCAGTTAATCAAGGCATCACGGTTGTGGCGATAGTCTCTGCAATCGGACTTGTGGCAATCATACTGAGAGGTAGAGGGTGAATCTAACTCCGTTTGTCGTAAGCCCCTTTAGGTTCTTTTCCTTTTTATTAGACGAATTGTCCGTCCTGTCGTATAGTCATCTGAAATTTCTCACTTCGGAATAATTAAGTACACCCACCTAGGAGTAGTTCCATGCCTGGTACAACAATCACGGTCGGTAATGTCGAGATTACAACGATTCATGACAATGAAGGAGCTTTACCTCTAAGTATGGTATTCCCTGGGGTTGATCCAGAACTCTGGACTCCTTACCAACAAAGATATCCTGAGTGCTTCAGTGGAGATAATAACGAAAATTTCGCGGCTCATTTTGATTGCTATTTAATCCGTTCTGAAGGTCATGTAATCCTGGTGGATACGGGATTAGGAAGCATGGCGACAAATCCTGGAAGCGTCACAGCCTTTGCTGGAGGGGTCGATGGCAGGCTTCTGACCGATTTGGAATCTACAGGAGTCAAGAGAGAAGATATAGATACAGTTTTTTTAACCCATCTACATCCTGACCATGTAGGTTGGAATATCGTTAACGATGGGACATCACCGGTACCCGCTTTTCCGAAAGCTCGGTATGTTTTTCATAAAGATGATTGGGAAGCATTTCGACCGCCAAGAGATAGCGAAACATTCGGATTGACATTCTGGGAGGAAACATTAGCACCATTGGAAAAGGCAGGCGTAATAGAGCCTTTATCCGGGGAACACTCCATTACATCTGAAATAAAGGCCGTTCTAACCCCAGGGCATACACCTGGCTCTATGAGCCTAACAATCGATTCAGCAGGTGAGAAAGCTCTTGTGATGGGTGATGTTTTCCATGGTCCGGCCCAAGTGAGCGAACCGGATTGGGTTTTCAGCTTCGATGCAGACCCTGATGAAGCGATCCGGTCTAGGAAAAAAATGTTGGATCGGGCAGAGGCAGAAAACGCGATCATGGCCATCTGTCATAGTACGGGGTTTGGCAGGGTAGTCTCACAAGAAGGCAGGCGATACTGGCAAGGACTGTAAGTATAATGTCATTAAATCCCTGACGCGGGATTGTATTACTCTCATGCAAATAGTGATGAAAGAATCACGCTATGAATAGCCGTAAAGAGAAGCCCCCAGCCTTGAAATATGCTGGGGGCTTCTCTTTACACGCATCGAATATATCGTACGCACCTAAAATCTGGGCTATTGGATAACGTGCAATCCAATTAATGGCAACGAGCTAGAGTTGAGGGGTTTCTGGCCTCCTAAATCTAAGCGACGGCCACCAACTATTGTTCTTTAATATGGCTGCCATACTTGGTACCAGTAAAGTTCGAACTATGAAAGTGTCAATCAACACTCCTAACATAACTGCCATTCCCAGTTGAAACACATCCCTCAGTGGCAAAGTAGTTAAAACGGCAAATGTACTTGCAAGTATTATGCCGGCTGAAGTTACGACACCTCCTGTTTGACCTACAGCGACAGCAATACCTTCGTCATACCCTCGTTTTTCTGTTTCCTCTTTGATACGTGCGATAACGAATATATTGTAGTCCGCTCCTAGGGCGACCAAGAACACGAAAATCCATATCCCGTTGGAATACGCGACTCCAGTGTGATTAAGAATATCTTGGAATATGAAAATGGAAATACCAAAAGTGGCTGCGTAGGAAATAATTACGCTAAAAAGCAAATACAAGGGCGCAACAAGTGATCTCTGAATTACGATCAACACGCACAAAATCGCAAATAATATCAATGGCGCTAGTAGTTTGGTATCTTCGTCGATAACGGTTTTAGTATCAAATTGTACAGCGGTATCACCACCTACTAACACTTCTACTCCAGTCATAGACTGGGATGTAACGGTTGATGTAATAATTGACCGCAGGTCACCTATAACAGCCAAGGCTTTTTCTGAATAAGGGTCTCCCTCCAAAGAAACATCCAACCGACTAGTAGTTCCATCAGGCGAATTGAACATTCTTAAAGACGCCGCATCCGGTTTATCTCCGATGTACGAACCATATGGTCTGGTCATTCCTTTGACATGATTTACTCCCGGATTATTTTCTATCTTCTCCGCTAGAAGTTCTATGAAGTCTGATTGGTCGATCACATCATTATCAGGAGTATGTATGAACACCGTTGTTGGGGATAGATCTCCAGGAGCAAATCCCTTTTTTAACAACTCATACCCAGCCTTAGACTCCACATCATCAGGAAATCCATCGATAAAATTAAAACTCGGAATCATACGGATGCTTGGAGTTATCGCTATTAACAATACTGCCGTGGTGACCAAGAATACGGTTCTAGGTCGATTAACTACGAACTTACCGATTTTCTGCCAGATCGGTTTAGTAACTACATCTTGTTGATTGGAGATAATTCTATTCGGCCAGAAAGCCACCCTAGACATTAAAACGATAGCCGCTGGTAAAACCGTTAACGCCACAATCAGCATTATCGACACGGTGATAGCCAACATAGGTCCCATCGTCTTAAAGGAACCTAGCATCGAGAAGATTAGTAAGAACATAGCGACGACTGTAGTCATCGACGAGCCGATGATTGACGGCCCTACTTTCTTCATGGCTAATTCCATAGCTTGAAACCTATCACCGGACCTTGTGATCTCTTCTCGGTATCTGGACACGATAAACAGCACGTAGTTGGTTCCTACTCCGAACAACAGAACAGACATGATCGAAGTCACCTGGTCATTCAATGGTAATCCAGTCAAGTCCACCACAACGGCTGCCACAAAACGAGCGACCATCAATGCGGAGACTAATATTAGGAGAGGGATGAAGACTAAGCCTGGTGATCTATAAATCAAAAACATGATCACTATGACTACTAAGATTGTCACGAGGGTGATTCGAATATCGATGGACTGGAATATTTTTACAGCGTCACGAAGTATGGTTGCGGGTCCGGTTAAATTCGCATTTATCTGAACTCTCCCGCCAATCGAATGTGCCTGCGCAACTGCCTCGTCGATTGAATTAGAAAAAAGTGGGTCAGACGGGGATCCGATAACCTTGAACGGTACAGCAAAGGTGGTACCGTCGGGTGATTTAAACGGGTCGATCAAGATCGAACCATCCGCTGTCGAAATTTGATTAAATATGACTCCTGGAAGACCGTCGGAACTTAAAAATTCTGTGAATTCCCCGATGGCTCTTAACTCCGGTTCGTCGAATCCATCGTCGCTATGGAATACTGCGATGGCTGGTATGCCATCATCCATAGGGTATTTTTCTCGTAGTATTTCAAGAGCTTGGACTGACTCCACTCCTACAGGAAGAAATTCTTCTTGTTCATTGGTCGTCACTTCAGAAATAGGAGGGGCAATTAGAAACAAAGCGATTATCACTCCAATCCAAATAAGGATTGTGATAACTGCTGATTTAATACTGTTATATGGATAATTCATATAGACCTTCGAAACTTCAATCCTGTTTTAGTTTACACAAGCTAATCATTATTTGATTCGTCAGAAAATCAAGAAATAAAATTTCGTTTTAACCATGATTACCAGAAACATGTACCGGACGATAATGATATAGAATAGCCGTGTGTACAATCACAGCTGTTAATACGCTTAGAAACATATTAACGGTTTCAATATTTTCGGAGGTATAGAGGAATATGTTGGGTGAAAAATTGGGTCAGATAGTCGGACCGGTCAAAACAAGTGTGTTGCCGGCTAATGGACCTAATCCTAGATTTGAGAACTCAGTGGAAGGTTCAGGTACGCTTGCAGGAGTCGATGTCAATTGCATGGCGACCTACTCATCGGAGATGCAATCAGATGGGTCGTTGTACGGGGAGTGCCCTAATCAAGGAGTCATCATGACTCAAACCGGAGAAGTGGCTACTTTTAGGGTAACCGGAGTCGGTAAGTTTAATAGCGAAGGCGGAATTGATTTCGGTGGAGTCGTATATTTCCGGACATCAACTACAGCTCTCGAAAGTTTAAATGGCGCCGCAGTGGTCTATACCTTCAAGGTAGATGCTAATAACATTTCTACATGGGATCTCTGGGAATGGAAATACTAAAAACCCGACCTGCAGAACAACACACTTAGGTTTAGATTTCTAAAAAACGATGTCAACAAAAGGCCCCCTCACTGGAGGGGGCTTTTTTAAGATAATAACCGTTAGGCTAGGTCTATATTGTGACAACTGAGATTAAATACATCGCACTATGGAGAAAACATGGCAATAGATGAATTGGTAGCAGAGATTAACGGCAGACTAGGAGAAGAAACTCACGTCAGTGGTTGGCAAAAAATAGACCAGCACATGATAAATGCGTTTGCAGATGTTACTCAAGACCATCAGTGGATCCATGTTGACGTTGATCGAGCTGCGAAAGAATCACCCTTCAAAGGGACAGTAGCTCACGGATTTTTAACTCTTTCGTTAATCCCATACTTAACTGGAAGCGTTGATTCCAGCGCACCGTTATATCCGGGCATACAAGTTTCGGTTAATTACGGTATGAACCGTGTTCGCTTTCCCAATCCGGTAGCCGCAGGTTCCAACCTTAGAAGCCGCAGCAAAATAGTCAGTGTTGACAAGGTCAACGACGGGTGCTTTCAAGTGGTAAACGAAGTGACCATAGAAATCGAAGGAGAAGACAAACCGGGGTGTGTCGCTGAGGTTGTCTTCAGACATTATTTTTAGTATTCAATAAAATCGATTATCGAGACACTGATGGAAAACCCCCTTTTCCAATCACTTAGAGTGTATTCTTAGCAAGGTCGCGATTCATCCTGCTAAGGATCCGGATAGTTGCTATCTAGAAAATATCCAATGGGTCTAACAATACTGATTGTTTTTAACGAATGGTAAGTTTGAAATCTAACCGAATTCATTATGCCTGGTTCATAGTGGCAATAGCCGCGACGATGGTACTTGTAACCTCTTCTATTCGTTTCGCTGCGGCAGCATTAGTCCCTTACTTGAACGACGCAGATGCGGGGTTCGGATGGGGATACTCAGCCATCACTCTCGGATTCAGCCTTCAATGGATCGTTTTAGGCTTGGTAAGTCCATATATTGGGGAGGTCGGCGATAAATATGGGATGCGGTCTCTACTGTTATTTGGAGGGATCGCATTCATAGTTGGAATGTTGCTAACAGGCGTAATGTCCAGCTTATGGCAATTCTATATATTTTTTGGCGTACTTCTTGGATTGGCGTCCAGCATATTCACGGTACTCCCGATATCCGGGCTCACCTTGTGGTTCAGAAAGCACCTGGGCTTGGCAATGGGAGCCATATGGTCATTTCAAGGTATCGGAGTAATCGCTTTTATATTTTTTATAAGTGCAGCCTTCGATCAATTCGGCATGAAATGGATATTTTGGCTCCCTGGCATTTTTGGAGGGGTCCTCATACTAGGATTGACTCCATTCTTTTATGATGCACCTGCATCTATTGGATTACGACCGTTGGGTGCCAAACAGGACGAACCAGTCGGAAAACCTAAGAAGGATGAAGAAAGCAAAGTCAGGGCTTCTGTTTTTTTAAAACAAGCAAAGAAAACCAGTACCTTCTGGAACCTAATCGGCATCCATTACTGGGGATGCATGGGGCACCAGATCATTAACGTTCTACTTGTGGCCATAGCAGTAGAGAGGGGTCTTTCCCTTGAAATGGCGGTAGGAGTCCTCGCAACACAACAAGGAATCGGTGTGTTTGCCCGAGCAGCCGTCCCAGTTGTCGCTGAACGGATAGGGAGCAAAACGGTTTGGGTCCTCGGTATGGCCCTCCAGGCGTTCCCAATGGCGATCATATTCCTAGCCCAGGATCCCTGGGCATTCTACTTATTCGCGGTATTATTCGGTATAGGCCAGAGCTGTGAGGTCCCTACTTTCCCGATTGCCAATCGCCAATATTATGGGAACGTACCTCAAGGAAGTTTATATGGTTGGCAGAGCATCGGAAGCGGTTTTGGAATGGGAACCGCTCCATTCGTGGCTGGGGTTTTGTGGGATATGACAGGGACGTATATGGCCCCGCTACTGATGTCCTTAGGTTTCAGCTTAATCGCTCTTATATCGGCACTCTTACTACCCTCGCCTAAAGTACCGTTACTGCCTGACTGGGAGAACGATTTGCCTCAGAGTTTACGTTCGCCTAGCATTTGATTAGGGATTGACGAGCACCCGATTAAAAGCTATCCAACGACCTCATAAAGAGATTCAACCGTTTAATCAACTGGCATATTCATTAATAAAATCGGTACTACTTTAAGCCCGTATATTTAAAAATCGTTGCAACGAATCAAACCACAGGAATCTACCTATACTATGTAATCGAACCGCAACTTAGTAAAGACTCCATAGTGATTCGCCTTCCCGTATCAAGGGTTCTCCCGTCGTGAATGCAGCCATGGCTGGAAATATAATGCTACTTATCTCCTCTAGAGCCGCATCAGCGGAAGCTCTTGAGTCGTACTGATCTATGGCAAGTATTTGGTCTTCATCTGGATTTCCTTGCCTTCTAAGGAATCCAATCGTGTTGTCGTCTTCTGGATTATTAGTCCTGATTATATTTCCTGACAAAAACCCGCGTATGCTTTGAAGTTGTGGTTTTACATCTTCATAAAAAGCGATAAACGCATCCACTTTCGAACGGTCTACGTTGATGCGGGTTAATCTGTAATACGGCAAGATGTTCCTCAACAATCCCAAAAGTGCAAATTAAGCGTTCCATTGACCGTCTGTAAGTTGTTCAAACGGCGAATAAATTTTGGCTTGATGTTGTAGTCCAGTATTTGAAATCGGTTTCGGTGTTGGATTGGTACGTGTGACGACAACCGCTGATCTTCCGTCAGAACTGCAGAGGAGCTTCGTACAACCCTTCTAGTGACGCTTCGCAGACTGAATTTCTCAGTCTTTTGATGCTCTGACAAATATCTTATTCCACTTTTGGCCGTATTCAGGTTATCCTTCCCAACCCTCTAAGAAGGATGCAGTATTGGCTGATATGCAGTTGATTACTCTGAATGGACAGATTACCTGGAAGGCCGTTGGTTACTCGGAAGGGACAAATGTCATGGAAATAGAGTTTATGCAGTGGCGGGCATTGGTGGCTGTGAATCCTTCACCCATAAAGACGTGACCCAAATGTCCACCGCAATTGGCGCACTCGACTTCCGTACGTTGTCCGTCTGGGTCGGGTAGATGTTTCACCGCCCCTTCCACCTCTTTATCAAAGGCCGGCCAACCACAATGAGCGTCAAATTTATCGACTGAGCGGTAGAGTTCGGCGTTACACCTACGGCAGATGTAGGAACCGTCCTCATAGAAATCATCATATTCCCCAGTGAATGGGCGTTCAGTTCCCTTGTATTCAATCACGTATCTTTCTTCGTTATTAAGTGTGTTGTAGTTTGGGTTGGTCATCTTATCCCTTTATCTTCTAGGTCTGATTATTTCTTTATATTATTGGAATAGGCCTATGACGTAAGCTGAAAACACATAAAGCTAATACATTGAGATTTTAAGCCTAGGTTCCCTTATTTGGTCAAGACCTTGCAACTCCGCACCCAATATGTTTTAAATTCTTCAGATCTACCGAATAACTCATTTAGGCCACGGACAGTGCCGTGTCGATACAGCCATCAGGCTCAGAGATTAAATACTGAGGCCATGTAGTTCCCGGTACGAATCAAAACGTTCCGGCAGCCTCTATTTTGTTGGTTACTGATTTTCTAAAACAGCGTATCCTCCTACTGCGTTCAAGCTAACCAACGAAATAAACTTGTTGTATTCATTTCGTTGTGCTTATATGACCTTGAGTTCCCCTGTGCTATTCTCGTATAACTACTACTTAATCAGTGATCTACCAGCACATTAATCCGGTTCGGTTGACACCTAACTTCTATCTGATTAGTAATCGAACTGCTCTTGGAGCTAACTCGATTTATCTAATAGGAAACTCAATGGTTACAGTCACAGACAAAGAAACCCAAAGATCTCAAGGAACCGGCGGCCGCTATTGTGAAGGGTGCCCCAGATGCCGTGACGACGATGCCGGTTTTTGCAAACAAAGCCACCCTCAATACAACAATCTGCACCCCGTTTGCCGGGTATGCGGACATTGCGCATTAAGGGGCAGCCACTCTGACGACACTTCAGATTTACAGTAGGCACGCTTTTAGCCCCTCTGATGGGTAACCAAATATCGTTCCCAGCCTACAATCGCTCAATGGGAAAGTGAATCATGGCCGATGTAGATTTCGACAAACAAAATCACTTAGACCAAATATTACCTCGGATTACAGACAATAGCTTTCACCATCGTTCCATACAGACAAAAACTTCCGTATCCACAGTAGATGAAAGAAGGAGATTATTCGGTTCCTCCGGGGAACTGGCCATGAAATCCAGCGTAGACGAAAACGAGTTGCAGTTCGGTGGCGGAGAGCTGGCTCTATCCGATTATCAGCACATCATGAAACATTTGTTGTACCAATAGGACATTGGTTTTGGACTGGTGCGTATATATCTTGGAGTGCGCTGACGGATCCCTCTACACAGGCATAACCAATGATTTGGATCGTCGGTTACAAGAGCATCGGGCTGGGAAGGGTGCAAAGTACACCAAAGGCCGAGGTCCACTAAACCTGGTCTACTGGGAAGTCTGTCAGGACAGAGGACTTGCCTCCAAACGCGAAAACCAGATTAAAAGATTGGGCCGACAGGCCAAGCTCTCCCTTGTAGCCACCATCTATCCATCCTCCAACTGACTCCTCCTCTCCAGCGATTCCCAAGCACCTATCGCTTCGTATTCACCCGCCTGTTAGCCACTTGAAGTTAATGGCCCGACTGTTATGTGGGATGGATCCAAGCCATGATTAGTAGGCCAGAAAATTACCTGCGAAAGGATATTTAAGGATGCACGGACTATCGGATTGCGTCCCCGATATAACGATCTATCTAAATCAAGTGAGTTAATAATCCAGGCTTCAAAAAAGTTCGGATGTTATCAAGGCCAGTCTGAGAAATAACAAGAATCAAAAAGGCCACGGCTGTT
>Ga0209034_10000632_pt1 | contig 17468 bp, 18 predicted proteins | sample MarorgKNORR_S2LV_2_FD_188219 | JGI IMG/M metagenome (GOLD analysis project Ga0209034, IMG submission 188219) | Marine microbial communities from the Southern Atlantic Ocean, analyzing organic carbon cycling - 250m_A/KNORR_S2/LV (SPAdes) (version 2) | ecosystem: Environmental > Aquatic > Marine...
CGGCGTGATAAACGCCTTACCTGCGGGGGTGACAACGACGCGAACGTCGGCACCCTCATCTCGCAGCCTGCGGGTCAGCTCCACGCTTTTGTAGGCTGCGATCCCGCCGGTAATACCAACCACAATGTGCGTGCCAGCAATAGCGCTCATAAATGGAAGTCTAACGGTTGTAGATCGAGCGGGAAACAAGGTATCTGCTGATAATGGCCCGTTTTGCCTTAAGGGCCTTATTTTTTTTTGGCGGTGCAGTCAGACTGCCGCATTTTTTCCATAAGCTCGTCTGTGACGCACCAGTCCCAGTTGTGGGTGTTTACAGAACACTCCCCAGCGACGTACTGGACGGATGATTCACAGGCACCGAACAGGATATAAACCGTCGACGGCCAGGGTATAGCTGCAAAAACATTACTGCGAAACCGATACCAGCAAACAGGATATAGGTCACGATCGTTTTCATAAACTGAAGCGGTAGATACGGGCAGCGTTCCGGTGAAAGAGACCATCAATCGTGGTTTCGGGCAGAGTGTTAACTATCTCGCGAAACCCGAGCATGATGGCGTCCAGATCGCCACACAGACGATCAACCGGAAAGTTACTGGCAAACATACAACGTTCTACTCCGAAAATATCAAGTGCTCTGAGTACAATGTTGCGGTTTGATTCAACGGTCCAGGGATGATCGGTCTGACCGAGACCTGATATCTTGATCATCACATTACAATTCTGAGCCACCTGCTCAATAGCTTTGGACCAGTTCGATAAACCTAGCTCACTTCGATCCGATGGTAGACCAGTGTGATTGATCACCAGGGTGGTCTCAGGAAAGTCCGCTGCTAAGTCAGCGGCCTGGTCGAGGTGCCAATAGGGAATCTGTAAGTCAAAAGAATACCCTAAGTGCCCTAGCTGGGCATAACCGTCCCGCCACTTCGGGTCATCCATTGAGCCGGGTAAACCGCGCTGTTTGGTAGCGTTTTGTTCAGTTGCTGTCGGTTTGTGCCGAATTCCGCGGACCTGGGGAAACGACGAATGGCCTGCTAGGACCTCTTTGATATTGTTCTGATCTAGGCGTGCTTGTGCAACAAAGACAACGGGGTGCTTACAAGTTTGGGTAATGCTAGTCAGCCAACGGGTCTCCCCGACTGGATCTTCCGGATTCCATTCAGCCTCAACGTGCACCGAGCCAATTATTTCGAATTGGGCGGTGTCATCCTCGTAATCTTTCGGCAAATAATTCGTCCGGATCGCAGCGTAGTTGCCGTAGCGGAACGAAATTTGTGGCTCATCACACAGCCAAGGGTGGTAGTTGGACTCTATATCCCAGAAGTGATGATGGGCGTCTAAAAACTTCAATGCTCAGCGCTTTCGTTCTTCAGGGTGGGTGACGCTATCGTGACCCTGTTCAAAACGTTTATCGATATTGTAGATGTGGTCAAAATCGTAACTGCGGGTTCTGACGTCTGTCGATTTTTCTGCGGCCCAGTCTTCATCAATCGCGAGCGAGCTGGCGATAAAGTAGTGGATCGCGAGCAATACGGTCCAGGCCATCATCGGCCAGAAGTGCCACCAGTTTCCCCCAATCAGTTCAGCAATCAGCGTTAACAGAGTGAGTGACGCATAGAGTAACAAGTGTTTGGGGAACAACAGGGGTCCGGGAATATAGTTTCGATGGTCGGCAAAGACACTCATCGTTTAAACAATCTGCGTCGTGGTTGTTCTTCGTTTTCGGGCTTACGTAGATTTGGGTAAGCACGAGCCAGTGCAATGACCCGCAGTGAATACCACAGAAGAAGGAGAACGACCAGTCCAACGAGTAAGGTATCTACAAGATATCGATCGGAACGAAATCCATAAATCAAAAGGTACACCAGTCCAGTCAGCGGTGTAGCGCTCAAATAAAGTGCCGCAAAATAGTTCTTAGCGATGCCGAACGCAATCGCCGCTAGGACGACTGTAATGCCATATAGAGCCATGATGGGTGAACGCCCATGCGGAGTGGCCCCGCTCATGGCCGTTAAGGCGACAACGCCGAATATTATCCCCAAAAACAGGCAGTAGGCGAGGATCTCATTATCCGCCTGATTGCGGTTTAGTCGGGATAGAGGGACTAAATAAGGTGTCGTCCGGTCGTCCCAGACGTAGCGTTTGAATAGGTTTTCCCAATCAAGCACGTCGGTGGTCCCGAAGATTGTCGAATCGGAGTGTCTAGTTATGCTGCCAACTTACTCGTGGTTGCGGGCGTTTTCAGCGTCTGTGGCCTCGCGCATACGACGGGCTTGGAGTTCGAGTTGGTCGTCCATGCGCTCCAGATCCATTCGTGCTTTTCCTTCAAATGAAGCACCGGTTTTTTCCGGCCATTCGATTGTCATTAGATCGAATCGCCAGTGTCTCGGGCCAAACAATGCAATCGCAACCTGCAGCCAGACTGCGATTCCAGCCAATAACGCCACGATTAGGCCGATAACCAATACAGCTTTTATCAACCATCGATGCGATAGACCGACCAGCGAAGCCGAAATCTCGCCACACTGCCACCAGGCGCAATCGGCGTGTCTATTTAGGGCCCAAGAGTCGATGGTATACACGTATGCAAAATAGATAATGATACAGGTGAATGGCAGCAAGAAGATTGTTATGCCAATGAACTCTAACCAAGCTTTCTTGCGAAAGTTCAGGTTCTCTCTCACCAGGTCTACGCGGACATGGGTATTCCAAACGTAACCAAACCCTAAGACCAGTGCAAATAGTGCGGTATGTGAATGCCACTCCAGTTCCTGTAAGAGCGTAGAGTCAAAAACTGGGCTGACATTTTCCCTCAGCCAAATCTGCCAAGGGTCGCCTTGAATCTTGATAAACTTTGTTTTTCGTATGGTCAGATCCAATGCGGTAATTAGGATCATGGGCAGTGCAAACCAGGAGCCGAATCGACCGACGCGATCAACGAATCGGCGCAGAAACTCGCTCAGCCTTAGCATGGCCGGCAACTCAGCGGTTGATAGCTGGTGAAGCTCTTGGGCTTCTGGAGCGGTGGTTGTGGTTTGGCTCACTTACAGTATCTCCGGCAATGTAGTTTAGAGGTCAATCTAGTAGTCGTAGGCTGCTTTCATCAGCCACAAAGACACGTTCGGTTTCCACATCACAAGGATGAGGCCGCACAGTTGTAGCAGCACAAACGGGATAATGCCCTTATAGATTTCCTGGATCCTAACTTCTTTAGGTGCGATGCCCTTTAGATAGAACAATGCAAACCCGAATGGCGGCGTGAGGAAGGAGGTTTGTAGGTTGATAGCCATTAGTGTCAGAAACCAGAAGGTAATGTCCTTGGAAGCTATATGGTCACCAAAATCTAGGCCCGCGACCAGCGGGGCAAAAACTGGTAATACGATCAGAGTGATTTCAATCCAGTCGAGGAAGAAGCCTAGAAAAAATGTAATCACCATCAGGAGTATTAACAGTTGCCAGGATGTTAGCCCGGCTTCAAGGATGAGATGCTCAACGATGTCATCGCCACCCAGTGATCGATAGACGTAGGCAAAACACGTTGCACTGATGATAATGAAGAAAATCATGGCGATCGTGCGGGCTGATGTGTGGCAGACTCCAGTGAGAAGCTCCATGGTCAGGCGGCGATTACCTGCAGCCAACAATATAGTACCGAACGCACCGACCGCACCGGCTTCGCTGGGCGCGGCGATGCCAAACAGAATAGAACCTTTAATCATAAAAATTAACAATACCGGCGGTAAGAAGCTCTTAAATATCATTCCTGCATATTTGTTTCTGGGTACATGCAACAGTTCCGGTGGTAAGTTGGGGGCTACATCCGGTCTCAGTTTGGCGTAAACAGCGACGAACAATAAATAGAAGAAGGCCAGCACTAGTCCTGGGACAATAGCGGCCATAAACATGTTCCCAACAGAGACGGCCATGAGGTCCGCCATGATGATCAACATGATGCTGGGCGGTATGAGAATGCCTAGGGTGCCGGAAGCGGCGATGCAGCCGCAGGAAAGAGAGTTCTTATAGCCTTGTTTTATCATCGTAGGCAGGGCGAGTGCGGTCATCATCGTCACTGATGCACCGATAATCCCTGTCATTGCGGCTAATACTGTGCCCATCACGATCACGGCGAGTGCCAAGGACCCTGCCACGTTCTTGAGTAGCACCTGCACACAGTACAAAAGATCATTGGCGACGCCGCTTCGTTCCATCATGACGCCCATAAAAACAAAGGCAGGTACGGCAACCAACACCAAGTTTTCGGCACCTTGGAACCAGATTCGCGGTAAGAAGTTAAAAAACTCGATCAATGAAAACATATCGAGAAAGTAACCAATAATGCCGTACAGGAAGGCGAGGCCCCCAAGTATGAATGCAACGGGAAATCCGGAGAATAGTAAAATGGCCAGAGTCACAAACATACAGAGTGGCAAATAGTCCTGAAAGAAATACAGCACTGATTCTTGCGCTTCCTCATCCATGCTGCTGATTGAGGTATAGGCCACAATAATGGCCAGAACTATCAAGGCAACGAAAGCCTTACCCCAATGTTGAGCGATACCCTTTTGGATGCCTTCCATGCCGGACTCCAACTTCAGTTAGATTGTTTAAATAAGGACTGGGGCCAGAAATCTGGCCCCAGTCTCTACTTCTTAATGACCTACTACAACAACAACCGAACTTTTAGTCAAGGTAGGTCGGTTTTAGAGCCTGAGCAGCAGAACGTGAAACGTTGTCGAATTAGCACTTGTCCCGCGATATTTGTAGTGTTTTCTCGTTAGTGGAATAGTATTTCCCGATTGACAACAAAGACCTCGTCCAACGCGGAATCTAGTCCGTCTAACGCATTTTGTGCCGCAATACGGGCGGTGCGGGCCGAAGACTCTACTGTTACGCCTGCACAATGTGGACTGACCACAACGTTTGCTAGTTCTAGCAGATTAAGAGATGGACTTGTCGGTTCGGTTACAAAAACATCAATGCCAGCACCGGCGATCTCTCCTTGGAGGAGTGCGCTGTGTAACGCGGTCTCGTCGACGATGCCGCCCCGGGCCGTGTTGATCAACAGTGCATTTGGTTTCATGAGCCTAAGTTCATGGTCACTGATTAGATTGTTCGTTTCTTCATTGAGAGGGCAGTGGACTGACACAACATCCATTTGAGGTAGGGCCTCGTGGAGATTGCGAACGATCTGAGCGCCTTGATCTTGTACTACGCTGTCTGGGACATAAGGATCATAAGCGTGTACCGTCATACCAAAAGCGAGTGCACGACGCGCGACTTGGCTCCCGATACGACCAAATCCAATAACCAGTAGCTTAGATGTCTCGATCTCACGGGCAATAGGCGCGTTCCTGAAACTGAAATCACCCTGACGGGCCGCAGTGTCATAGCATTGGCCCTGCTTGGCCAATGCCAGGATGAGGTACACGGTATGTTCGGCGACCGAAACCGCGTTGCCGCCAACTGCGATTGTCAACGGAATCCTACGCGCAGTAAGCGCTTGTACATCCACCGAATTGAAGCCCACACCATGGCGAGACACGACTTTTAAAAGTGGTGCGGCCTCGATGATGGCTGAAGTAATCAGTGCTGAACGGACCAGTATGGCATCGGTATCGGGCACCAGTTTTACCAGATCGGCCTCTTTGTGGGCTTCAGTTGTCTCGATCGTTACATCGCTCCGTGCTCGGAGTAAATTAATGCCGTCCTGGTGAATGTGGCCGATGACAAGAATTTTCATGCTGCGTTAATTATTTAACTTGTGCAGATTCAGTCAGAGCGGCCCTCAGCATTTCAATATTAAATGAAGGATCGCGTGCAGCGTCCAGTTGCACCGCTTCTTTTCTGACCATCAAGTCAACAGCTGCCGGCAGTCGATCTATAGCTTCATTGGGAATAACAACTGCACCGTGACGATCTGCATGGATGATATCGTTGTGTTTGACGACCATGCCAAAGACTTCGACTTGTGTCTCGAAATCGATAACATGGTTGAAAATATGGCTCGGTACTACTTTGCGTGCAAGAATTTGGAATCCCGGGGCACAGTCATCAAGGTCACGCATTGCGCTGTTGGTGACCGCCCCAAGGCAACCGAGTCCTTTGTGGATGTTGGTCTGCACTTCACCCCAAAAGGCGCCAGCGCCTGGATTGGTTTCAAAATCCTGGATTACGGCGATCGTTGGTTGGGGGGCGCCTGCAACATATTCATAGTACGCCAACCGCCGTTCGGCAAGCGTCTGTGCGTTCTCTTCGGGTCGTGTTCGCGTGGCACAGCGCGCGGTACGCGCATAGCCCACAATAGGTTTGAGGGTAGGATCAAGGCAGACAGTGTGCTCTACAGTGAAACCATACCCGCGTCGCTCCGGAACGATCAACTCAAGGGCGTTGCAGATTGTTGGTGTATCCCATTGAGTTAGAAGCGATAGCTCAAGTGGCGTGTTTAATGTCATGGTACTCACTCTTGTAAATCAGTTTGTACAGATATGTGGGTTAAGAGATCACTATAGACTACAAACGATTAATTTCGGCGATAGTGGGTCGGGCACTAATCAATAACGGCTTCGGCTTCGATTTCAACTTTCAATTGTGGTGTCACAAGAGCAGATACTTCAATCAGTGTTGAGGCTGGGCGATGTTCCCCAAAATATTCCTGTCGGATTGGATTGATCAGAACTCGGTCATTAATATCGGTGAGAAAGACTGTGACTTTCACGATATGCGCTGGCCTGCCACCGGCTGCTGCCAGGGCGCCATCGAGATTGGACATTGCAATTCTAAATTGATCAACAACGTCGTCTGGGGCGGAGCCGTCTGGCCGCATGCCAACTGTCCCTGATAGCCAGATACGGTTGCCAGCCTTGACTACATGGCAATAATGGCTGATTGGCGGGGGCTGATCATCCAGTAGAAAGCGTTCAATCTGAGTCATGTGGAATACCCACGTTAGCTAATTGATGGTCAAACGCTAACATGGCAAGTGGCGCTATGACAAATTAGTGCGGTGAATTGATCACTTGTGCCATGCCTCCATGGCAGGGATACCAGAAGGGATAAAACCAAGGTGAGTGTAGACGGAAGTTCGAATGTCGTTGACCGAGGCTCGGTCGGCTTGGGCGCGTTGTTGAGAAATCGGGAATTCCGGTTGATCTGGCTGATTGGTGCGTCCACCAATACTTTACGTTGGTTGGAGATATTGGCTGTTGGGGTGGTGGTGTTCGACATGACAGGATCCCCTTTACAAGTTGCCTTTATGATCATATTACGGTTTTTACCGATGGCGTTGATCGGAGCGTTTACCGGGGTTGTTGCAGAACGTTTCAATCGTCGTCTTTTCCAGATTTTTTCGACCGGATTCATGATGGCAACGTCAGTTTTGCTGACCGTCCTAGCATTTGGAGGATATTTAAATCTTTGGATTATTGGGTTAAGTGTGGTCCTAAACGGATTGTTCTGGACAACTGACAATCCTATCCGACGTACTTTGTTGGGTGAGGTGGTTCAGCCTGCTCAGATCGGGATTGCGATGAGTCTTGACACAGTCACAAATTCGATCACACGATTCTTGGGGCCATTGGTGGGCGGTCTATTTCTCGAATTTGCAGGTCTTGAGGGTGTATTTTTGGTCGGCGCTATTCTTTATGCATGTGCGTTGGGTTTAGCTTTTCTAGTTCGTACCGACCCTGGCCAACACAAACATGGTCACGGTGGTATTTTCAGCTTTCTCACTGATGGCATAAGGGTGCTCCAAACTAATCGTGTTTTAGTCGGGGTGCTGGCTATTACCGTGATCTACAACCTGTGGGCGTTTCCGTTTGTGTCCATGATTCCAGTTATCGGTAAGGACGTTCTGGGCTTGAGCCCGTTGCCCGTCGGGTTGTTGGTCAGTGCTGAAGGCGCTGGGACACTCATCGGCGCATTATTGGTTCTGCTGACGCGCTCCGTAGCACATTATCGACGCCTGTACACACTCGGACTGAGCATAAGCTTGGTAATGGCATTGATTTATTCTCAGATGGGGTCGTTTTTTCCTTCCGGTATATTTTTGGCCCTGGAGGGCATTGGCGCTGGATTTTTTGCCGCTATGCAGGCAGCACTGGTGCTGCTCAATACACCTCCTCAAATGCGCAGCCGCATGATGGGGTTGCTGTCGGTGTGCGTCGGGTTGTGTGCGCTGGGTTTTCTGCATATTGGCTTACTCGCGGCCTGGGTGGGCGCACAGAATGCCGTACTGATTTGTACAGCTGAGGGCTTGATTGCTTTGATCTTAGTCTGTTGGACCTGGCCCGAGATAATAGCCCGTCAGACGCTCCCGTCATCTACTTCTCGATCTGAATGAACCAACCGGCTGATCATTCATCTACTGACCAGGGACAAGGCGTGCTATTCCAGCGCGCCGTTATTCTCGGTACGTGTACGTTGGTAACCATCCTCTATGCTATGACGGTCACCATTGCGAATGTGTCGTTGCCTCAGATGCAGGGTGCGTTGTCAGCAACGCAGGACCAAATCACATGGGTTGTGACTTTCAATATTGTCGCCACGGCAGTCGCCACGCCGTTGACGGGTTGGTTGGTGGGTCGTTTCGGACGTCGGCGTCTGTTGATCTATGCCATCATCGGTTTTGCTGTCGCCTCACTGGCCTGTGGGCTTTCCAATTCCTTAGGTACGCTGATTTTGTTTCGGGTATTACAAGGTGTTTTCGGAGCACCCTTGGCGCCGGTGTGCCAGGCCATTGTCCAGTCTACTTTTCCAAGGCATATGTACGCGAAGGCAATGGCCATCTTTGGGATGGGGGTCATCATAGGACCAATAATTGGTCCTGTCGCGGGTGGTTATCTGAGTGAAGCCTACAGTTGGCGCTGGGTATTTTTTATGATCGTGCCATTTACGTTGATGGCTTTAATAGCAGTTCTGGCCTTCATCCGGGATACATCCACTCGTACTACTGTTCGATTTGATTGGACAGGGTTCCTGGCTCTGTCTGTAGCAGTGACTTGTCTCCAGATTACGTTGGATCGCGGTCAGCGGGCAGATTGGTTTGATTCCCATGAGATTATTATTCTGACTTGCCTGGCCGTCGCTGCTTTATATCTTTTTCTGACACATGTGGCGACCACAGATCGACCGTTTCTCCGGCCGACATTATTTAAAGATCGAAATTTTTTAATCGGGGTGATATTGATGTTTATTTTTGGTCTGCTCAACTTCACACCGATTACGCTGTTGCCCACACTACTACAGAATTTGAGAGGTTATCCAGACTCGGTCATCGGGTATGTGCTTGCGATCAGAGGTTTGGGTACCCTGGCCGGCTTTTTCTTTATGATAGTGGGAAGTCGAATTGATCCACGTTTGATGGTGGCGGCTGGCTTTGCGACGCAAGGGATTTCCGGATGGTACATGGCGCAGGCGGATCTTAACGTCATGCTGGAGGATCTTTTCTGGCCTATGATTGTGCAGGGATTTGGGGTTGGACTCCTTTGGCCATCGATTACGGCAATCACCTTTTCCACTTTGAATCAGAAGTATCTGGATGAAGCTACGGGGTTTTATCATTTGATCCGGAATATGGCGAGCAGCATCTATATCTCCATCAGTGTTGCCATCATTATGCGAACCAGTAGCCAACGTTATGCCGAAATGGTAGATCAAGTATCACCGTTCAATCAGAATCTTGACTTACCCTGGGCGAGTCGCGGATGGAATGCAACAACTCCGGAGGGGTTGAGTCAACTGGGTAGTGAGATTGGCCGCCAAGCTGCCATGATTGGGTACATTAATTCGTTTTATATGTTTTCAATCACGGCGTTTGCATTTATTCCACTCGTATTGTTAATTCGTTGGAAAAAAGAAAATGGACTTCCGGCAGTAAAGGAGAGTAAGTAAAATGTTTACGATTAAGCACATTGCAGTTGATCATTTCCGAGTACCCTTGCCGCTAGCATTGTCCGATTCGACCCATGGTGAGATCACTCACTTTGGCCTGGTCACTGTGCGGCTGACCGACGCCCAGGGTCGGGAGGGGCTGGGCTACACCTATACCGTTAACAATATCGGTGCCGCCGCTGTAAGCACGCTTATCGAACAGGATTTGTCTGAACTGATACTGTCGGCAAGTTGTGATTCAATCGAAGCATTCTGGCAAGAGATGTGGTGGCATGTGCATTTTGTGGGTCGTGGTGGATTGGCTGCGTTTGCTATGGCCGCTGTCGATATCGCTTTATGGGACCTGCAGGCTAAAACTACCAATAAGCCTTTGTGGCGAATGCTGGGTGGTGGCAGCCGTGAAGTAAAAGCCTATGCGGGCGGAATCGATCTCGATTTCACCCAGGATCAGTTGCTTGCCCAGGCGGAAGGTTTTCTGGCGCAAGGGTTCCAGGCAATGAAGATGAAAGTCGGTCGTGACGTACTGGAACAGGATATTGATCGGGTACAGGCCATGCGAAAATTCGTCGGTTCGGATTTTCCACTGATGGCTGATGCCAACATGCGCTGGACGGTCGAACAAGCCGTGAAGGCGGCGACTGCATTGGCGTCTTGCGGTTTGTACTGGCTGGAGGAGCCCGTAATTCCGGATGATTTTATAGGCCACGCACGGGTTCGGTCAGTGGGTGGTGTGCCGATCGCCAGCGGTGAAAACTTGCACAGCACCTACGAGTTCAGTCAGCTGATTGAATGTGGAGGGGTGACCTACCCTGAGCCGGACGCAGCGACTGTTGGGGGAATTACGCCTTGGCTTAAAATTGCCGAACTTTCACAGGCGCATGGGCTTCAGATCACCTCTCATGGTATCCACGATATACACGTCCATCTGCTGGCGGCAGTACCCAATGCGGATTACTTGGAGGTTCATGGATTCGGACTCGAACGCTTTATCGAAGAACCCTTGCAGCTGAACAATGGTCTGGCCCTGGCGCCGGATCGGCCAGGCCATGGTGTGGTCCTCAATTTTGAGACTCTTGAAACCCATCGTCATACGATTTGATCTAGCCGACGTTTGAACTTTGCTCTGCTTCGACCAATTCAGATTGCCTTTGGTTTAACGCAGCGCTCTGGATTCGAGTCGGTACGGGATCAGGAACTGCTGTCCCGATTGCGCCAGACCATCGCTTTTTGGCCCACATCCCGAATCAGTTTCAGCACATCCCGTTCGCCCACCACGTCGCGTATCTGTCCCGACAGTTCCCGTTTGCGGCGTGTATCGATTCGAACCGTCACCGTCATTCCTGCCCGCAACTGCGGGCCACCGGCCTGATCGGTTATTACAAGGTTGATGGGTATGCGCTGGACAACTTTGACCCAGTTTCCTGATGCGTTTTGTGGGGGTAGGACGGAGAATTCAGCGCCGGTCGCTGGTGCGATACTGCTGATCACAGATTCCCAAATCTTGTCGGGATAGGCATCGGCCACAATGGTCGCCTGTTGACCGGGCTGAATATGGGTAAGTTGTGTTTCCTTGAGATTGGCTTCAACCCAGATCGGATGATTCTCGATCAGGCTGAATAGTGGTTTGCCAGCCTGCACGTATTCCCCCACCTGTAGTTTCATATTACTGACGATCCCGGAGGCGGGCGCGCGGATGGTGGTGGCCTTCAGGTCAACGGCCACTTGATCATAGGTTGTTTGGGCGGTCAGATAACGTGGATGTTGGTCTACCGGTAGTGCTTTATTACCTGCCAGTTGAGCCAGCACTCGCTGTACACGCTGTTCAATGATTTGGACCTCACGTCTTGCAACCTGCAGGTCATGTTTGGCTTCGTCATGTTTTTCTTCACTGCTCAGGCCTTGCTTCAGCAGTTTTCGTTGGCGTTTGTAACGTCTATCGAGATACCTCACTTTGTCCTTGGCCTGTTGGGCCTGAACAACAGTTTCGCCGTAGTCGGCACGCAGGGACTCTAGTTCTGTTCGGATCACCGCCATCTGCGCCCGGGCCCGACTGAGAGTGATTTCCAGCGGAGAGGAATCTAGCTGTAACAGAATATCATCAGCTTCAACCGACTGGTTGTCGGCGACCAGCACGGAGGTGACCCGACCTGAAACCTCTGGGCTGATGATGATGACATTGGCCTTTACATACGCGTTGTCTGTACTGACGTACCGGCCACCCGCCGCATAAAGATACAGACCCACACAAATGGCCAATAAGGGGATTACGATAAGAAACACCGTTCGTTTCAGCGTGCGACTGCCCAATATAGAAAAAAGTTTGCGCTTCGACATCACGTCTTACTTTTATCGGCCACGGATAGATTCAGCAGGTTTGTTTTCATATGAATCAAGATATCGACTAACCGTTCTCGTTCCTTTTCGTTCAATCCCTCGAGCGACTGCTGGCGAAGATCAGCGGCAATACGGCGGAGCGATTGCATCGCAGGCTTGACTTCGTTGGTTAGATACACGCGTTTGACACGGCGGTCGTCAGGGTCGAGTTCACGGCGAAGCCATCCTTTGGCTTCCAGGCGATCGAGCAGTCGGCCTAGGGTGGGTCGCTCAATTTCCAAGATTTCGGCCAATTCAGCCTGAACAAGTCCGTCGCGACGGTAAAGATGTGTCAGGACCCACCATTGCGATCGGGTCAACCCGATGGACTTCGCTCTCCGATCGAAGGTGGTTCGCATTAACCGCGAGACATCATTCAGAATAAATCCAAAATTACGATCTAGATTTTCGCGTTCCATGGTAATCATGTAGTAGGCTAGCTTATAATGAGCAAGGCTATTATAACTGAGGTTATCAATCATTGAATCAAATAGATCTGAAAGGTCGTCGGGCGGTGGTAACCGGCGCAGCGCAAGGCATTGGTTTGAGTATCACTCAGCGATTGCTGGCATCAGGTGCACATGTCTGCCTGTGGGATCAGGACGCGGCAATGCTAGAGGAAACTTGTGAAGTATTGACTGGGTCGCCAGTCTTTTCAAAAGCTGTCGATGTGACTGATTCGGACGCTGTTGCGACAGCAGTTCAACAAACAGCCACTGACCTTGGTGGTATCGATATCCTGGTGAACAATGCAGGGATCGCCGGTCCAACAGTCCCATCGTGGGAATATCCTATCCCTGACTGGCAGCATGTCATCGACGTCGACCTCAATGCCGTGTATTACTGTTGTCGTGCCGTGATCCCAATGATGCGTGAGCAGGATTACGGGCGAGTTGTCAATGTGGCTTCCATCGCAGGGAAAGAAGGTAATCCCAACGCCGCAGCTTACAGTGCAGCCAAAGCAGGGGTCATTGCTTTGACTAAATCGATCGCTAAAGAAACTGCAGACCTCAACATAGCAGTCAATTGCATCAGTCCGGCAGCCGCGAAAACCCGTATATTCGATCAAATCAGCCAACAGCATATTGATTACATGTTGTCGAAGATTCCCCGAGGTCGGTTTGTCCTGGTTGAGGAGATCGCAGCGATGGTGGCCTGGATGGTGTCAGAAGAAAATTCATTTACGACGGGGGCCGCCTTCGACCTCAGTGGAGGTCGAGCGACCTATTAAATTCAATGGGGAAGAAAGCGATTATTGTTGTTGGTGCGGGTGACGCGACAGGTGGTGCGATCGCTCAACGATTTGCCCGCGAAGGTTATGTCGCCTGTGTGGCAAGGCGTAACGCCGACAAGCTCACGCCCCTGGTCGAGCGGATCAAGGCAGAAGGTGGGGAGGTAGAACCTTTCGGTACCGATGCTCGGCGAGAAGAGCAGGTTCAACAGTTGTTCAAGACTGTCGAGAATAATATCGGTCCGGTCGAAGTTTGCGTGTTTAATGCCGGTGGCAACGTTAAGTTTCTACTCAACGACACTACCACTCGTGTGTATTACAAGGTCTGGGAAATGGGCTGCTTCGCTGGATTTCTGACAGGTCGCGAAGCAGCGCTCTATATGAAGCCTCGTGGTCGCGGCACCATTTTGTTTACCGGGGCGACGGCAAGCATGCGTGGCGCCGCCGGGTTCAGTGCCTTTGCCGGTGCAAAGTTTGGTTTGAGGGCGCTGTCACAATCGATGGCCCGGGAACTTGGCCCGCAAGGGATTCATGTTGCACACGTGGTGATTGACGGTGCCATCGATACGGTATGGATCAAGGAAATGTTTCCCGAAACCTATGCGCTTAAAGATAAGGATGGAATACTGAACCCAGAACAGATCGCAGAGATGTATTGGAAACTGCATTGCCAGCGTCCTTCTGCGTGGACGCAGGAGGTAGATCTTCGACCCTGGATCGAACCATACTAAAAAGGTAGAGAGTCAATGACAAAAACAGTTGAGTTTTTATATGACTTTGGCAGTCCGACAGTGTATCTAGCGGCTACACAGTTGCCAATTTTGGCTGACCGCGTCGGCGCAACTATTGACTGGCAACCGATACTGCTAGGCGGTGTTTTTAAGTCCACGGGTAACCAAAGCCCCGCTGTTATTGCGGCAAAAGCTGCGTATATGAATGATGATTTGCAGCGGTTTTCTAAACATTATGGCGTGCCATTCAATTGGACTCCACACTTTCCGATTAATACCTTGGCGCTGATGCGCGGTGCGGTGGCCTATCAGGACGATCCAGTTGCTTCATCAACTTATCGTGATGCAATATTCATGGCGATCTGGGTTGAGGGGCTGAATCTAAATGAGCTAGATGTGATCGGCCAAGTCTTGACTGACGCTGGATTAGATCCTGAGGAGTTAATGAAGCGGATCGGGCAACAAACCGTGAAGGACCAACTTATCGCTAATACAGAGCAAGCCGTGAATCGTGGCGTATTTGGTGCGCCAACATTTTTCGTGGGTGAGCAAATGTTCTTCGGTCAGGATCGACTCGATTTTGTCATAGAAGCACTCAGAGAATAGGATGGCATTTAATATTTAGCCTGAAGAAAAATAATTCATTAATCTGGATTTAGTTCGCCAACCGGACTATCGTCTCGGTCTATATAGTCATCAGTAGGGTGTCCGGTACGGCCGTATGCATGCCAAATTTTGAAACCAAGCAGTTCAAGGAGATCGGAATTTGCCGTGTCCAATACTTCTTGCCGGGTACCCACGGTATAGTTTTCCTGGGGCCTGAACTGAGGGGTACAGAACGTAGTGAGTACAGCGCGTCTGGGTCTCTTTGAGGTATTTGCCCCGGTCCCGTGCCAGATTCTGCCATCGCAAAGCAAGGCAGTCCCCGCTGGGCCAGATGCTGCAATCGATTTTGCAGCTAAATCGGGTTGTCGCCCGCTTAGATGGCTGCCCGGCACCAGCCGTGTACCGCCATTCGATTCTGTGAAGTCATCAAGCATCCAGAGTATGTTCAAAGCGACAGGTGGAGAGATCGCGCTAGTGAATTCATTATCGTTATCGAATAATTGGCGTGACATGGAACCAACCGGTAATCCTGCTCGGCCTATTCTTGTGGGTGGCGGCATCCACCACTGGTCCGTATGTAGACGCATGGCTACGCCACCGGGATTGGCAATGTTTGCTGTGTGGCTGGACAAAAGATAGTGATCACCCAGTAGGCCCGTTACTAGTTCTCTCGAGGTTGCGTGGCTCAACAAGTCCAGAAATGGAGCACCTTTATTAACCAACATCCAAACCCGTTGATTTCGGCCGCCTTGCGCTTCAGTAAATTCTTGGGGACGCAATTTGCCAGTTCTGTCTCTGAAGTCGCCCCAGTTCTGGGAGGGTCCGCCGTCTTGAAAGGCAAAACCTTTCTGTTTTTCTGCCAGAGCCTGGTCTGTCAGCCGTTTCCGGAGCCGATTGAGCTGGTCATCGGTTAGTGCATCTTGGAGTAGGCAATAACCATGCTGAGCAAGATCGTGGGCACACTGTCCGAGTGATGAGTTGGGTTGGGGTAAGGAAGAATTCACGGGAGATAAGGTAGCTTAAATTAAGAGCCAAGCGTCTAGTTAGCTGAGGTTCGTTATCCTGTAAATGTGTATCGTTAAGCATAACGCGCTGTGTTGTCTCGTCAATATCGGTTACATGAAAATATTGATCAAGCCAGTAGGTACTCGGTAAATCTTTTCTATGGATTGGTGGAACCGCCGGACCCCGGCCGGTTGATAAGCTCTGAAACTTCGTTACTAATGCATTGATTCTGTAGTTCAGGCTGAATCGCCACCATCGATGTACATCGTCTGACCTGTAATGTAGTCGGCCTCTTCAGAGGCAAGGAAGACTCCGACATTCGCAACTTCATCCGCATTTGCGGCCCGCTTCAGCGGCACGATGTCTACCCTGTGTTGCATAGAGGCCCCTTTTTGTCGCCCCCACAATTTACCCATCTCGCTGTCAATGAAGGCCCACATTTCGGTATCGACGATTCCAGGGGCCAATGCGTTAACGGTAATACCGTGATCAGCGAGGTCGAGCGCCATTGATCGTGTTAGTGAGACTACGGCCGTTTTACTCGCGGCATACGCAGCGATTTCCGGTCGGCCCCGATTGGCTGCAAGAGATGCCGTGTTGATGATTTTGCCGGAATGGCGTTCCACCATGTGTTTGGCTACAGCCTGTCCACACAAAAATACACCCTTGAGGTTAACATCGATAACGTGGTCCCATTCAGTTTCTGTTACGTCCAGAAAATTCTGGACCCGAATAACGCCAGCGTTATTGAAGAAAATATCTATGTGTCCAAATGCTTCGACCACCGCTTCGACCATACGTGCAACTTGATCCGGTCGGGTAACGTCGATAGCTAGCTTGAGGGCCGTTCGATTATGCGATTCTATGGTTTGCACGATATCGTCGAGTGACTCGATCGTAATATCTGCAAGTGCGACATGGGCGCCCTCACGGGCAAGGCGCCGGGCAATTGCTTGACCAATTCCACCTGCTGCTCCAGTAATCAGGGCTACTTTTCCATCAAGCTTCATATAGAGCCACCTAAGATAATTTTGTTTAGCCGATCATTGTGCTGTCATGCCACCATCTATGACTAGTTCCGCGCCTGTCATGAAACTTGATTCATCCGAACCCAGAAACACACAACCCCAAGCAATGTCTTCTGCTGTTCCCATGCGACCAATCGGCGTCTGGCTTATCCGTTTTTGCCATTGTTCTGGGTCGGCATGCACTGCAGCGGTCATACCGGTATCGGCAAATCCCGGATGTACCGAATTACAGCGAATCAGATCTGGTGCATATTGTATTGCGGCGGCCTTAGTGAAAGTCCTAACACTCCCTTTTGCTGAGTGATAGGCCGTGGTACCAGTGCTACCGACAATGCCGTAGATTGAGGAGATGTTAATAATGGACCCGCTGCCGTTTACGCGCATTGGTTTGATTGAGTGCTTGGTGCCCAGGAATACGCCCGTTGAGTTCACAGCATGCAGGCGATCCCAAATCTCGATGGTGGTGTCTTCAACTTTTACTCGGGATTCTGGTACTGACATTCCGGCATTATTGACTGTGATATCAAGTTGGCCATAGTGTTGGATGGTTGTATTCACCGTGTCGATCCATTGCGACTCCACACTGACGTCCAACTGGACAAAAAT
>Ga0209034_10000634_pt1 | contig 17427 bp, 13 predicted proteins | sample MarorgKNORR_S2LV_2_FD_188219 | JGI IMG/M metagenome (GOLD analysis project Ga0209034, IMG submission 188219) | Marine microbial communities from the Southern Atlantic Ocean, analyzing organic carbon cycling - 250m_A/KNORR_S2/LV (SPAdes) (version 2) | ecosystem: Environmental > Aquatic > Marine...
TTTTCTAATTTTAACAATCTCTGGTATTTTGCTCATGTTCTATTATCGTCCGACAATTGAATACGCTTACACCGATATTATAGATTTAGCTGAGCAGGTCCCATTTGGAATCATGCGTGAAATCCATCGTTGGGGTGCTCATGCAATGGTAATAACTGTTTGGCTTCATATGTTCCGTGTTTTCATGACTGGCTCATACAAACCACCAAGAGAATTTAACTGGGCAATTGGTGTTATACTTTTACTTTTGACGTTGCTTCTAAGCTTTACAGGTTATTTGCTTCCTTGGGATCAGTTAGCAATCTGGGCAATTGCCGTTGGATCAAATATGGCACGAGCCACACCATTTTTAGGTAGTGAAGGTCCAGGAGCCGCAATGTTAGCAATTGGAGATATCAATTTTGTTACTGTTGCAAGTGACGTCCGTTTTGCTCTGATTGGTGGACGATTTTTAGGAGAAGCAACATTACTTCGTTTTTACGTACTCCATTGTATTGGTTTGCCATTTATTATTATGATATTTATGGCTGTTCACTTTTGGCGAATTCGTAAAGATGGTGGAATTTCCACTCCGGTGTAAATAGATGGACGGATTTAAACATTTAGTTGACACGCTTTCCAAACCAACGATTCTTGTCACGTTTACCTTCGTCATCTTTTTCTTCATTTTTCCACCTACTGATTGGTTTGAAAAGTGGCATCGTCGATTAAAATTTGATCGGCTTTGGAGTAACAAATCCTTATTGATTATTACAAGTATTCTTGTTGGTTTTTTTGTTTTCGGATTAACTGATTCTGATTTTAGAGCCATCATGCTCAAGCCTGATAATGTACCGATATCTGGGTTAATCTTTTTGGTATTCTTTTTTACTTGGCTCTCAATGAGCCAAGCCTATAAAAATGATGAATTGGTTGAAGCGGGAAAAACGATAGATGAGCATTACGATGCGCCAAATGACAAAGTTTTGGTTTGGCCAGATCTAGTTTACGTTGAATTGATATCATTAATTCTATTTTCTGCTTTTATGTTAATTTGGTCCATAGGGCTGGCGGCCCCTATAGAAGAACCTGCAAACCCATCTGAATCACCAAATCCTGCTAAAGCACCATGGTACTTCTTAGGCCTCCAAGAAATGTTGGTTTACTTTGACCCATGGATGGCGGGAGTAGTTCTGCCCAGTTTAATTATAGTTGGACTGATGGCAATTCCCTATTTAGATAATAATTCGGAAGGATCTGGATACTACAGCTATAAAAATAGAAAACTTTCCATTTCTATTTATATGTTTGGCTGGCTCGTTCTATGGAATTTACTGATCGTAATTGGTGTTGCTTTACGTGGACCAAACTGGAACTTCTTTGGCCCGTTTGAATATTGGGACAGCCATAAGGTTGAAGCACTAACCAATATAAATTTATCCGAATTTATTTATGTTAAATGGATGAGTACCGGATTACCTGAAAATATTTTATTTCGAGAAATTTGGGGACTTTTATTAGTCCTCGGATATTTTTTGATCTTACCACCTTTACTTGCCAAGACAAAACTTAAAGGTACTTTTGAGCAATTAGGTGCTGCAAGATATTCTGTGTTTATAGTATTAATTTTAACCGCCCTATTTCTGCCAATCAAAATGTATTTAAGATGGATGTTTAATCTGAAATACATTATTGCAATTCCGGAATACTTTTTCAACTTCTAATAATAGAATCATATTAAACCATGATTAATCAACAAGAACGATATTATAATATCCTGAAACTAAATAAGTGGTTCGCTATCTCAAGTATATTGTTTACTCTGATCTGGCTTTTAGTTTTTTCCAATGATTTCAATCGTCCTTGGAAAAAGTATCAAATTGAATTTAGGGAATTAGAAATTGAAAAAACTCGTGCTGACATTCAAACAGCCAATATAAATTTAGATGAAAATGAAGACTATACTATTTTGAAGGTTCAGTTTGAGGAGGCACAAACTAAAGTCAAATCACGTCAAGACGAGATTGAATCTATTCAAGATGAAATTCAAAATTTGGAAGCAAAGCTATATGCAAAAAATCAGATTTTTCAGTTTGCAAAAGCAGATTTAGATGTTGCTAAGTATGATTTTGAACAAGCTGAACATGGTCACGGTGATTTGGCTTCAACAAAAAAAGAATATGAAAAATTATCTCAGTTAACATCTTCGAGTAAACTAGAAGCTGAGATTATTTCTAGCAAGTTAGAGACTGCTAATAATGAACTAAAATTTATTCGCCAGTCATTAAAAACAGCTAACGATGCTATTTCAGCTATTGCAAGAAATAAAAATTTACTAGAAAGAAAACTTTCAAAAATTGATCCTGAAGCCATGTCATTCTCAAATAAAATTGCAAATATTATTAGAGATGTTCCAGTACTTGATTTTATTGATCCATATTATGAGGTCAAGCAAGTTGTAGTAAATGATTTAGATGAAGACTTGGTCTATATGGGTATGCCTAAAGTTGATCGATGTATGACTTGCCATATGGGTATTGATAAAAAAGGTTTTGAGAATCAACCACAGCCCTATACAACCCATCCAAGATTGGATGAGTTCGTTGGCGAATCCTCAGCTCATCCAATGAGTCTATATGGGTGTACATCCTGCCATGGAGGTCGTGGCCGCGGTACTGGCTTCACTTCATCAGTCCATATGCCTCAAAATGAGGAACAGGCTCATGAGTGGGAAAAGAAGTATAATTGGGAAGCCTTGCATCATTGGGAAGATAAAATGCTTCCCTTACAATATACGGAAGCCGGGTGTTATAAATGCCATAGTGGTAATATGCCTATTAAAGGAGCGGAAACGCTAAGTCTAGGACTTGCAACATTTGAAAAATCCGGTTGTTATTCTTGTCACGAAATGGATCGCTGGGTAGAAGCGTCTAAACCTGGCCCTAGTCTCTATAAAATGGCTTCTAAAACAACTCGAGATTGGTCTTATCGCTGGATTATGGAGCCAAGGAGTTTCCGGCATAATACGTGGATGCCACATTTTTTTAAAAAAGGGAACAATAGCTCACCTGATGACCTTGTACGTACAGAGCAAGAGGTATTGGCTATGACAGAATATTTATTTGAAAATTCAATAGAATATTCCCAAAAGAAGATCTCTTCAGAAGGTGACTCCGATAATGGTCGTTTATTGGTGTCATCCTATGGATGTATGGGATGTCACCAAATAGAACCAACTCCAAATCCTGACTATGAGTCCTCTATTCAAGCTCTTCGGGTTGAACAAGGCCCAAACTTGATAGGCCTTGGATCTAAGACTAATAAGCAATGGTTATTTAATTGGTTAAAAAATCCTTACAGTTATCATCCTGACACCAAGATGCCCAATTTGCGATTGTCTGATAAAGAAGCTACTGATATTGCCGCTTATTTAATTAAGGATAAAAATATAACTTTTGATAGCACTGAGATTCCCAAACCTAATAATGATATTCTTAATAAAATTTCATCCGATTTTTTATCCCAAATCTATACTTCTAATCAGGTCGAGAAAAAATTGTCAAATATGACAATTCAAGAAAAACAAATATACTCAGGTGAAAAACTTATTGGACATTATGGTTGCTACTCATGTCATAATATAGATGGTTTTGAAAATAAAAAACCTATTGGAATTTCTCTGAATTATGAAGGTAGTAAATTAATCTCTAAACTAGATTTTGGTTTGTGGCACGAAAAAATACCACATACTAAGTGGGATTGGTTTTACAATAAGATAAATAAACCTGAAATATTTGATTTAATTCCAAAAGAAGACGGCAGCGTTACAGTTAAGAAGCTAAAACCATTGGAAAAATCACGTATGCCACATTATGGCTTGAATGATAAAGAGATAACTTCGTTGGTTACACTAATCATGGGACTTGTTAATGATGAAATCCCTGAATCTAAACTACCAGAAAAAACTCCTGCCTTTGTAGCTGTTTCCAAAGGTGAACAGTTTATTCATACAAATAATTGTTTAGGGTGTCATAAAATAGATGGAGAGGGTGGAGCTATTTGGCCATCAACTGCAGAATGGTTAAAAGAAGTAGCTGACCAGACCAATGCAGAAGACATGAGTTTGGTACAGAGTTTTAGTCCTCCCTTGCTTAATACCCAAGGGCGAAAAACACAACCTCAATGGCTATTAAACTGGTTCAAAAATATAAGTATGGTCCGGCCACATCTTCAGGCCAGAATGCCAAGCTTTGACTATACTGATGAAGAGTGGAATAAGGTAATCGCATATTTTCAATATAAAGATAAGTTATCATTGACCTATGAAAATCCTCATCAGTTTACTCTTAATTCCGAATCGTATAAGGCAGGTCAGATAATTCAAGAGATGGGGGCATGTAACAATTGCCATTTTTATGGTGATGAGAAGCCGAAACAGGCAGCTTTGACTTGGGCACCTAACTTGGTACTTAGCAAAGAACGGCTTCGGCCTGAATGGCTCATTGAATGGTATACCGATCCTCAGAAAATAATGCCTGGAACTAAGATGCCTGCTCCTTACATCCCCACGGAAGAACCGGTGAATTCCGTACGCGAAGTCTGGGGTTCAGAAGTAGCTAATCTAATGGGTGATAGCACTCGTTTGTACACTACTCTGATTGATTGGAAGTGGGGTTTAGAAGGACCTAAAGATGTATCTGCTATTGTAAGGCAGCATCTTGAGAGAGAGGGCTATGGTTTTATTATTGAAGAGGATGATGATTGGGGTGATGAAGACTGGTAAAATCTAAATAAAATTGAATTAAACCCTGTTCGCATCTTAGTGGAACGGGGTTTTTTATTTATATTCATAATCAATTATGAAGACCCGAGCCGCTATTCTGTACGATTTAAACACTACTTTTAAAATATCTGAGATAGATCTTCAATCGCCAAAAGAAAACGAAGTTTTGGTTAAAATGAGTGCTGTTGGGGTTTGCCATAGTGATTGGCATTTATTGACTGGAGATACTACACATGCCTTGCCGTTGGTTCCGGGACATGAAGGTTGTGGCAATGTTGAGGAAATTGGAAAAAATGTGACACGAGTAAAAAAAGGAGATAAGATTGCTTTGAATTGGGCCCCTAATTGCGGGAAATGTTTTTATTGTAATAATGCTCGACCCAGTCTTTGTGAATCGTATACAGATTTTATTTGGAATGGATATTTGATGGATGGCACTACCAGGATGTCTATTAATGGGAAACCACTGTATCATTATTGTGCACTTTCTTGTCTATCAGAATATGCAGTTGTACCCGAAGCTTCTTGTGTAAAAATGCCAAATGAGATTCCAGATGATGTTGTTGCTTTGATTGGATGCGCAGTGACAACGGGTGTCGGTTCAACTTTGAATACGGTTCAAATTAAGAAAGATGATACTGTAGCTGTATTAGGTGCTGGAGGTGTAGGACTCAGTACAATAATGGGTGCTGCATATGCTGGTGCCAGCCAAATTATTGCCATTGATATTGTTTCGGGGAAAGAAATAATTGCAAGAAAAGTAGGGGCAACTGATTTTTTGCTTTCTAGTCAGGAAACAATAAAACAAATTAATTCTATAACAAATAATTGTGGGGTTGATTATGCTTTCGAAGCAGTAGGTATACCTAAACTTCAAGAATTAGCTTTTGAAATTGTCCGTCCAGGTGGAACTCTAATCTTATCTGGAATTACACCTATGGGATCCAAGACAAATTTTTCTGGAGCTATTCTAACTCGGCAAGAAAAGACGGTCAAAGGATCTTACTATGGTAGTTCAGACACAAGTCGTGATTTTCATAAATATGCTGATTTATTTCTAGCTGGAAAACTTCCAATTGATAAAATGATTTCTCGGTCTTATAATTTAGATCAGATTAATGAGGCCTACACAGATATGTTAAGCAGTAAAGGTGGTCGAGGAATCATTCGATTTTAATATATTTTAACCAGTATAAATAATAAAGCCCCAATTATAGGGGCTTTATTATTTAAAGATAGAAACTCGCGTTATTATTTCTTTTTTGGTCGCTCAAAAGTAAAATTTAATGTAGCCTTACCTCCTTTAACCGTAACATCCTGAGATAGAGTCCTTTTATTAAATTTCTCTTGCCAAGCAACTGCTTTGTATGTTCCATCAGGTACATTTTTTATGCTAAATGATCCATCTGAACCAGTTACCGCAAAGTATGGATGATCAAAAACCTGAGCATAACTTTTCATCCAAGGATGTACATCGCATTTAACGACAAATACATCTTCAGCTTTGTCAAATGTTACTGTTTTTTCTTTTAATGATTTAGGCATTCCAAAATTGAATTCACGATTAACCTTTGGTAGACCGTGAATATTATGCATGGTAGCATCACTATTTAATATTTTTAAGGGTTGACCTGCTTGTAAACCAATCACATGGGGTGAGTAAACGCAACCATTTTGATCTAAAGTTTCTGGTTCAGTAGGTGCTTTACCACTATAAGTGACCCCTTTCAAATAAACTATGACGTTTGCAAGATTTCCATCAGCGTCAACTATAAATGATTCTGCCTTTGCAGCTTCTTTGTGTGAAGCAGCACAGACAGGATCTGCATCCATACGGAGGCGTTTTGCTTTTGGTGCTTTTCCTATATAGTTAACACGGCCTGTAACCTCTCCTGCAAAAACAGTGCTAACTGCTACACAGGTTATTAAGACCAAGTTCATTATTTTGCGCATATTAATTCTCCTGCTATTTATATAAATTCAATGTCTAAAAGAGACACATAATTTAATCCTTCAATCCTGCCTTTAACAAGAAACTTACTTCAGTTAACATTGGCTAATTGAACTTTTTAATAGAAAAGTGGAAAATATTATCAAAATCGCAACTTAAGTATTTGTTCATTTTAATTAATGAGGACTAAGTTTCGCACTTATTTTAATTCAATTTATTAAATAATAACTAATTTAGATTAATTCAGGAATCTTTAATGAGTACTGACCACCATAAAGAGAGCTTTTTAACAAAGTACATTTTCTCTACTGATCATAAAATTATTGGTCTACAATATGGAATCACATCGCTAGTGTGGCTCCTTTTTGGTTTTATGCTGATGATGATTATGAGATATCAATTAGCTTATCCGGAAAGTCCTATTCCATTTGTTGGTGCATTATTGGGTGAGAGTGGAATTCTTCCCTCTGAAATGTATAATTCATTGGGAGCTATGCATGGAACTATAATGATTTTTTTAGGTGTTGTTCCTTTGGCTTTTGGTGCATTTGGTAATTACTTCTTACCCTTGCAGATTGGTACTATTGATATGGCATTTCCAAAATTGAATGCTGCATCTTATTGGATTTATTTCCTTGGGTCTGTTGTGATGGTTATTGGTTTTTTTGTTCCTGGTGGCGCTGCGAACTCAGGCTGGACATCCTATCCACCATTGGCTGATATTGCCACCATGGGACAGACTGTCTGGTTATTTGGAATGGTATTTCTAATCACCTCATCTTTATTAGGTTCAGTTAATATTTTGGTAACTGTCATCCAACTTCGAGCAGAAGGAATGACTTGGATGAAACTCCCAATTTTTACATGGACACAGTTTATTACTGCATTCCTTTTACTTTTGGCATTTCCACCATTAGAAGCGGCTGGTATATTACAATTAATGGATCGCTTGGTCGGAACTAGTTTTTTTATGCCAAGTGGATTGGTCGTTTCTGGAGAAATACTAAAATATACAGGAGGTGGAAGTCCATTACTTTGGCAGCACCTTTTCTGGTTCCTTGCACATCCGGAAGTTTATGTATTGATTTTACCTGCATTTGGAATTGTAACCGAAATTGTTGCCAATAATACCCGTAAACCCATATGGGGTTATAAATCTATGGTTTATGCGATGGTATTTTTAGGTTTCATGTCTTTCATTGTTTGGGCGCACCATATGTATTTAACGGGAATGGGAACATCAATAGGTGCTTTCTTCCAAACTACCACAATGATTATTTCAATCCCATCTGTGGTAATCTTAACAACATTATTTCTTTCTCTTTGGGGCGGGTCAATTCGATTTAATACACCTATGTTATTTGCACTTGGATTCATTCCTATGTTTGGTATCGGTGGATTAACCGGACTTCCACTAGGTTTGGCTGCTGCAGATATTCACCTCCATGACACATATTATGTTATCGGCCATTTCCACTATGTAGTCGCCCCAGGTACTATCTTTGCTCTATTTGCGGGAATATATTACTGGTTTCCAAAAATGACAGGGAAAAGGACCAACGAAACATTAGGTAAACTTCATTTTTTCTTTTCGTTTATTTTTATGAATGGTGTTTTCATGCCTATGTTTGTTCAAGGGTTGGCTGGTGTATCACGTCGTCTTTGGGATGGGGGCGAAATCTATGCCCATGCGGCTGATGTTCTTTACTTGAATGAAGTCATGTCAGTTTCGGCTTGGCTACTAGGTCTGGCTCAGATCTTTTTTATTGCTAATATGATTATCAGTTTGCGCGGAAAGAAAACCGGTGAAGTAAATCCTTGGGGTGCAACAACAATCGAGTGGACGGATACAACATCACCACCATTGGGTCATGGTAATTTTGAAATAGTTCCAAATGTTTATCGCGGGCCTTATGAATACAATGTTCCCGGTGCTGACAAAGATTTTACACCGCAAAGTGAGAAGGGTTAAGCTTTATGGATATCCCATATACTGTTAAAGATAGACCTGATACTGGTCTTTACAATGGGAAATTAGGTGTCTGGCTTTTTTTAGCTTCAGAAGTCATGCTATTTGGTGGTTTATTCTCTGCATACATTTTTTTGCGCACTGGCGTTGATACATGGCCTCGCGGTGCTGATATTTTAGACGTTCCTCTTGCAACATTGAACACATTGTTTCTTATTACCTCATCAGTGACCATGGTAATGAGTTGGGCATCATTAAAACTAAAGGATTTAGCTAAGTTTAAATTGTATGCCGGATTGACTTTGCTCCTTGCATGTGCTTTTCTTGTAGTGAAATACTTTGAATATACCCATAAATTTCACGTTGGGTTATTTCCATCAACCAATACTTTCTTAGGAATTTATTTTACAATGACTGGCTTACATGTACTCCATATTATTGGTGGAATAATTGTGATTTTTTACTTTTGGATGCCTGGTTCAAAAATGTGGGAAAGTGATCCGGAGAGATTTACTAATCGTATTGAAATTGTTGGTCTCTATTGGCACTTTGTTGATTTGGTATGGATTTTCTTATTTCCCGTACTCTACTTATTGTGAGGACTTTGTTATGGCAGATTTAACTCCAGATCAGGTAAAACATCATGTTAGAATTTATGTCATGGTTTTTGTGGCTTTGGCTTTTTTAACTATTGTTACTGTAGCAATTTCTTATTTAGACCTTGGTCCAATAGCATCAGTTGCTTTGGCTCTTTTTGTGGCAAGTATTAAAGGTTCACTAGTTGCATGTTATTTTATGCATTTAATTGATGAAAAAATCACTATTTATTGGACATTACTTATAACTGTAGCCATGTTCATGGTACTTCTTTTTGTACCACTAAGTACATTGTTGGATCATACGCAATATTAAAATGTCAATTAAATCATTCCATATCGTGTTTATCATTTTGTCCATCGCTATAACCATTTGGTTTGGCATTTGGGAGTGGAATCAATCTGTTCTTTTTGCAATTATTTCGTTTTTAGCTGGAGCTGGATTGGTGTTCTATGGAATACGAGTCTTTAAAAAATTCAAAACTATTTCCTGATGAAAAAAATAATTATTATATCATTAGTTATCTGCTTAATACTTTTTCCTGAAGTGAGCTATGCTTGTGCAACTTGTTTTGGAAATCCCAACTCAGTTGCTACTCAAGGAATGAATAAAGCCATTATAGCTATGCTGGGAATTACGGGAGGGGTATTGGGAGGTGTCGGTTCATTCATATTTGTGCTGCGTCGGCGTGCAAAGCGGTATGCAAACTCATTAATAGATAAAGAGAATTAATTCAGAGGTAATCTTCGGTGTTAGAACTGCTAAAATATTTCGGACTTCCATCGGTATCTGCTTCAACTCAGGGACCAGCAATTGATAATATTATATCCATAGTTCACTGGTTGATGCTAATATTATTTATTGGATGGGGTGTATTTTTTATTTATACCCTAATTCGTTTCCGCGCTTCAAATCATCCTAAAGCCAATTATCATGGTGTAAAAAGCCATTTCTCTTCTTATTTGGAAGGAGTGGTTGCTGTCATCGAAATTGCTCTATTATTTGGATTTGCCTTCCCCATTTGGGCCAGTCGTGTTAATGATGTTCCTAAAGGGCCTGAGGCGGTACAGATCCGGGTTGTTGGGCAGCAATTTGCATGGAACATCCATTATCCTGGACCTGACGGTGTGTTTGGCAATACATCCATTAATCTGGTAGATGAGGCAGAAAATCCAATTGGACTTGACCGTAAAGATGAATTTGGCAAAGATGATGTGTTTACTGTAAACCAACTTCATATCCCAGTGAATACGCCGATTAATATTTCACTGTCTTCTAAAGATGTACTACACAGTTTTGGCCTGCCTGAATTACGAGTGAAACAGGACGCTATTCCAGGCATGGTAATTCCAGTATGGTTTGAAGCCACCATGACAACAGAAGAATTTTTGAAAACGACCATTGGATCTGGCCGTGAAGGGAAAGGATTTGAAATTGCTTGTGCCCAGTTATGTGGATTAGGCCATTATCGTATGAAAGGATTTCTCACAATTCATGATGATGAAGGTTACGCTGCTTGGCACGAAGAACAGCAGGAATATCTGGCCGAAGAAGAAGACGACGACGACGATTGGGGCGACGACGACTGGTAGAACCTCTATTTAATTCAATAACTATTTGATTAAACCTCTATTTGTTCATTTAAATGAATAGGGGTTTTTTTGGGATTATTGCAATAATTAACTCCAAGTAAATTGTAAATTCAATGCCCAATCACTGGGGGAAATCTTCGAATGAAACCATCATCAGACATTTGGCTCAGACGGTTCTCTAAACTAACTGTCTTTTCTACCTTATTTCTTATTTTTGCTGGCGCATTGGTAAAAAGTCATGAGGTTGGACTTTCTGTTCCAGATTGGCCAACCACTTACGGTAAGCAGATGTTTGCTTTTCCTTTATCCGATATGGTGGGGGGTATTTTCTATGAGCATGGTCATCGTATTATCGCAACGATTGTTGGTTTTTTTACTATGATCCAAGCTATTTGGCTTGGGTTTTCGCATCACCCTGATTGGTTGAAAAAACTTGGGTTTTCTGCATTAGCTATGGTTGTCATTCAAGGATTATTTGGTGGTATCACTGTTCTGTTCTTTTTACCGCCACTTGTATCGATTATTCACGGTATTTTGGCTCAGACATTTTTTATTATGACGATTATCATTGCTTATAGCATGTCGCAAGAACGTGAGAACCGTGTTGATAATGGTATGGTTCAAGCCATTCGAAAAGGGGCGTTGTTGATGGGTGGTTTGGTTTACATCCAACTAATTTTAGGCGCATTGATGCGTCATACTGGCTCTGGATTAGCTATTCCTGATTTTCCCACTATGGGCGGTATGTGGATTCCCACGTTTTCTAGTGAGATGATGGCAAATATTAATTACATTTTATTTGACCTGGATCTGGATTCAGTTTCAAAAGGGCAAGTAATTATTCATTTCATTCATCGATTAGGAGCAGTAATTGTCACTGGTACCATTGGCTATTTTTATGCCAAGTATGGCGAAACCATAAAAGCTAATCAAAGAAGTAAGGCTGTGTTCATAAGCATCATAGTTATTGTGATCATCCAATTTTCATTGGGCGTTTTAACTGTTCTTTCAGCCAGGTCACCTTATATCGCCAGTTTTCATGTGGTAACTGGTGCAGCATTATTGGGATTATGTACTCTTTTACTCTTAAAAGTAAATTCTCTGAAATGGAGCCAATGGAAGCTGCAGTGAAATTGCAAAAGCAAAAAGCGAAGTCCATTGTGAGCATTTACCTCGAACTGAGTAAATTAAATATTTTGTCCCTCGTTTTAGTAGCAACCTTTCTTGGATATTATATAGGTAATAATGGAATCGGCTCTTGGATATTGCTTACATCAACCCTTATGGGAACAGCCATGACATCTGCTGGTGCTGGTGCATTGAACCATTATTTGGAAAGAAAGCCTGATCAATTAATGAATCGTACGAAGAATAGGCCCTTGCCTGCAGGAACGATATCACCGTTATCAGTCATTATTTATGGTGTACTCATGGTTGTGTTTGGGAGTATCATATTATTTGTGAAGGTGAATATGTTAACGGGCTTTTTATCCTTACTCACGGCGTTTTTGTATATTGCTATCTATACCCCATTAAAACGAATCACATGGCTGAACACTTCCATAGGTTCAATTCCTGGCGCCATACCCATTATTGGAGGTTGGACGGCAGCTACAGGTGAGATCGGTACCATGGCTTGGATATTATTTGGTATCATGTATCTTTGGCAGCATCCCCACTTTTACGCCATCGCTTGGATGTGCAAGGATGATTATGCCGCTGCAAAATTTAAGATGCTGCCTGTTATTGAACCAGATGGCATCCGAACCATACGCCAAATTTTTTGGCATCTGCTCCTCATGATCCCTATTTCACTGCTACCCGTAGTCGAGGGATCATTGGGTACGATCTATCTTGTTGGTGTCACGATGATTTCCTGCGCATTTTTTTTGTCGGCAGTTCCGTTGGCAAAGAATCAATCACATAAAAGTGCATTATTACTTTTGAAGGCATCGGTATTGTATTTGCCAGCCCTTCTTATTATAATTATCATTGATTTGGGCTTAAAAACATGAATCAAAAAAATCGATTTATTATCTACGGAATTGTGGCCGTTTTTCTAGCCGTGACGTATTTCATTAAAGAGTCAGATAGAGATAGTATTTTGCCGCTGATCGGAACCGTACCAGAATTTTCATTTACGGATAGTAATAATGATACCATATCCAAGAATGAGATGATGGGCAAGGTATGGGTAGCCGATTTTATTTTTACCACGTGTAACATGGCCTGTCCAGTGATGACTGGTAACATGAACTTGGTTCATAAAGCTTTTAAAGAAAATGATGATGTGCGGATTGTATCCATTTCTGTTTATCCTGAATATGATACACCAGAGGTGCTTACTGAATATGCTTCCCGTTATAATGCGAATACAGATCGCTGGCATTTTCTTACAGGCCCGGAAGAGTTAGTACAGGATATCATCAAAAATGGATTTAAGATTGGTGATTATGAAGATATCATTTTTCACAGTGAAAAATTTGCCTTGGTAGATCAACAGGGTCAAATCCGTGGATACTATAACGGAATGAAGACAGAAGAAATAACCCAATTAAAAACAGATATCAAAAAGTTGCTAGGTCAATCATGAATCCAAATCAAGATAGTTTTTGGCTAAGGATAATATACATTGTCTCGTTGATTATTTCTGCGGCTGTAGCTTTTCTGATCCTAGGTCCACGTCCGGAAGGCATAGAAGATTCATTAGATGTATCTGGACTTCCATTAGTAAATGCCACACTGAATGGTATTACTACTATATTATTGATTTATGGTTATTTGTTGATAAGGAAAAAGCAAAGACAACGCCATAAGAACGTTATGCTGTCCGCGTTTGGAACATCAGGTGCCTTTTTGGTATCCTATGTGATTTATCATTGGTTCAAGGCGGGACCGAAGCAATATACCGGAGAATTTACCGAAATATATCTTTTTATTTTATTGACTCACATCGTCCTGGCAGCCATTATCATTCCCTTGGCTTTGATCACTTTGTATCGTGGGTGGACGGACAGCATTGGTAAGCATCGCAAGATCGCCAAGATCACATTGCCACTTTGGCTTTATGTATCTGTTACTGGTGTTTTGATTTACTGGATGTTATATTAAAGTTTTTTAACCAGGCCGCCAAATTTCTGGTCAATTTGAAATCCTAGTTTATAAAACAATCCCGATTGAAAAAATCCAACGGTAAGGAATTTGTAACTCTTCAATCGCAGTCGCAGAAATAATTCTTCAACAACTCGCATACTTAAATGGCTTTTCCGGTAATGGGGGGCGATAACCACTTTTTCTAAATGGCCAATTCCCGGGCCCGTTTTTTTCCAGAAAACACCGCCAGCAATATGTCCTTTAGAATCGAGCAAAAGGAGGAATGAATGTTGTGCCTCAAATTGGACATCCAGATTAGCTTCAATAAGTAGGCGGTGAAAACGGGCTACTTCTTTTGGGTGAAAAGGGGGCCTAATCTTGAAAGTTTGGCCCGAAGAATCCTCCACCAAAACGGACAGGTCCAATCGACCTTTTTCACCAATATCTCTCGAAATAAGTTCAGCATAATCCGCTGCATCCACATGTTCGAATACAAGGCGTGTCAAAAAGTATTTTTCTGAATCGGTGAGTGTTATCGCATCATGAATTTGGTGCAAATGTGTCTCAAATTTTTCTTCGGAAATGGAATCGAATCGCATTTGATTCATTAGTGAATTGAGCCGTTCAACCAGATCTGGATTGGCATTTCGAAAGGCGGTCATGAGAAAGAAACGGATTCGTGTTTCAGGATACCGTTCGATCAAATTATCCAATTTATAATCTTTATAAAGATCTTGGATAATACCCCCTTTGGCTTTGTGGGTGGCTTCTGGATTAAGGTCTAACCATCTTTGATAGCGGAGAGAGGCAAAGACTACAGGTTTTCGCAATAGACCTAACTCGGTCACATCCTTTAGAAAGGCATTAATCCGTTGCTTTGTTAATCCCATTTTATCACCGGACGTTTTGATAGTCTTCAAGAGTTGGCTTCCTTTTCGAGTGCCAAAAGTTTCAAGAACAACTGTAAACAGTATCTCCCATTCAGCCATCTTTTTTAAACCAGGAAATTGATCTTCCGTATCTAAAATGAATTGTTGATAGAGAATGGTCAAAACATTTGTAATGGATTCGGCTTTTTTTCGTCCAGCGATGGACACGAGGCGAGTACCTGTATAATAATCAAATTCCGGGATAATGACATTCCGCGGTGACGCGTCATCAATCATTCTGGTTTGCCCGGAGCGTTTCCAAAATTCAAGGTAAGCTGCAACTGCATTCCAAATGAAATGGAGCCAGCGCATTTGCCATCGATCCGGATAAGTGCCGGAAGCAATTTCACTCTGGTTACGTTCCAAATATTGGAGGACGGTTTCTCCAGGGATATATTCTTCAGTAAAGATTCCATGTTCTTCCCAAATGCATCCAAAATCTTCAACTAATTTTTCGTGAGTCACGCTTGCGCCATAAGATATTAGCCAATTAGTTTCGCGTTTGAAACGAGAAGAGTCTAAGTCATTGTTCATGTTAATTACAAAATTATAGGCAGTCCCGTTGGTCAATTTGACCAAAGTTCTTACAACAAATTTTCCATGACCCTTTCCTAATAGGGTACACCAAACTCCTCCCTTTTCGATATCTAACAATTTAATTTGTTCTCCACCAGAAAAAATAAAGACCGACTCCGGAATAATTGTTGTTTCACGGAAGGTTGATTCTAGAGATACCTTTATTTGATCAGGTATATTTTGATCAAATTGAATAATTGAATCCCAATTGAATTCTGTAGTGGGCGCATAGTTATTGATCAATTTTCGAAATCCATTATTGATAATAGTTCGATTGGCTCGGGCCAATTGTGAAATTGGGGTATTCTTTGAGACCAACATCCACATTGTTAGTTCTCCTCTCACGCGCACGAAATATTTTGGATGGTTTAATCCTAAGGTTGTGATCAACTTTATTAAGGCATGCCCCACATTAACATCTGCTTTTTTCATTTTTGATAAATGACGAAACTTTGCTAATAACTCGATAATTGATTGGAGATGTCGCTCCTCAATAAAACCTGGGTTAAATGTACTGAGTGTATCAAAATCACTTGAAGAACTATAAAGATCTATAAACATTTCTCCATTAATATGAGGCATCAGCATTTCTAAGGATCGCACCCAATAGATTTGATTTGGATGATACTGAAGTCGAAGAAATTGGCCCTGTAGAATGGATTGAAGCTTCGGTGAATCCATGGAGACTCGAAGGTAGTCTAAAGCACTCCGTATGTGCTGATTACTTTTTTGAAGTAAATTATGAGACGCCTGATGTAGAGTAGCGGTGGTAGGATTTCCTTCAGGATATGGAGGAGTATCAACTAGAGGCAGGTCAAATTTTTCAAATGGAAGAGATTCATAATTCACAGTAAATCCGCGGTATGGTTCGAAAGAGATTACTCGGTAAGCCACGTCACCAATAAAGTTTAGCAGAGATTGATTGCCTAACCAAAGTGTGGGGTCACGAAGGAGCTTTTCAAGACTAATCATTGTCTCGCTAGTATGGTAATGGTAATCTCCAATTATAAGCGACCGTTTGTTCCATTTGAATAAAAGACCCTCCTTAAGTTCATATTCTCTTATCTTTTTTCCATCCCATTGAATATCACCACGAGTGAGGCTTCTTTCTCGTAGGAGCCAGTTAGGAATTTGGATCTCATAATTCCCGCGGATCAGACTGATGTAATTCTTTTCATACATGGGTTCAATAATATCCGAAAAACGCTTTATAATAATTTTTCGTTTATAAGTATTTTTTGACGTGAGCTCATCTTTGGATCGATTGAAATCTCTGGGAATAATTGCATAATTCACGATCCGTTCGTAAGGAGGTAAAAATGTATTTACCGAAAAGACCAATGAGCTGAAATAAGTGCGAATTTCCTTATCGGACATAGTGGCCAGATCCACGGCTTCGTTTTCCGGTTCCGGGTAGAGAAGTATTGTGTTAAACTCCTTGCCATCTCCAACAAGAAACACACTGCGAATAGCTTCAAAATCTTGAAATAAATTCTCGATCTTTTGCGGTGAGATTGTTTGACCACGACTGTTCTTGTAGATTTCCTTCTTCCGGTCAACAATAAAATAATGTCCCTTTTTCTCTTGAAAAATATCACCGGAGTGGAACCAGTTATCTGAATGAGTCCCTTCGATTTCATCCTTATAATAGCCAGAGGAAACATATGGTCCCTTCATGAGGAGTTCATTATCTTCACTCAATTTCAATTTGATGCCAGGTAGCACTTTACCCACGGAATTAGTAACATAATCTTCAGGTGGCGTCATAGTAATACCTCCTGTTGCTTCTGTCATGCCATATCCACTTAGAAGGCTAATACCATTTTGATGAAAGAATTTAAAAATATCCGGATCTAAGAATCCTGCAGCGGAGAGCCCCCATTTTAATTTTCCTCCAGTTATGGATTCAGTCAACTCTTGGATTTGGTCGTCTTTGGATTTTTCAATTGGGATAGAAG
>Ga0209034_10000635_pt1 | contig 17398 bp, 19 predicted proteins | sample MarorgKNORR_S2LV_2_FD_188219 | JGI IMG/M metagenome (GOLD analysis project Ga0209034, IMG submission 188219) | Marine microbial communities from the Southern Atlantic Ocean, analyzing organic carbon cycling - 250m_A/KNORR_S2/LV (SPAdes) (version 2) | ecosystem: Environmental > Aquatic > Marine...
AATTTTTTGTAAAGATTCAATCAAGAATTAATAAGGACTATATGTAAAAATTAAAACCTGTTAAATTATATAAAACAATTAATTAGCTAATTATTAGGATAGGATTAAATTGTTAAGGACGGATTTTAGTAGAATTTTAATGATTTTTGTTATTTTAACATTTAAGAATTAGTATAAATTTATTCTTCAAATTGACTGGGTTTTCTAATTTATGACTAGAATTTTTCAAGTATTTACCATCATTTCATTTAGCATCATTATTTCCTCTTGTGCTGGAAAAGCTCCAACAACTATTGGCCAATTTGCTGTTTGTCCAGAAACACCTAACTGCGTATCTACTAAAAACATTAATACTAAGAATTATATTTCACCTATTTACTACAAAGGCTCACTTGATAGCGCTAAAAGATTTTTATTATTAGCTATAAAACCAATTAAGTCCGTAAGCATTAAAAAAGAACTAGAGCAATTTATTCATATTGAAGTTACCTCAAAATTTTTTGGTTTTGTCGACGATGTTGAATTCTATTTAAATGAACCTGGGACAATTCACTTTCGCTCTGCATCACGCCTAGGTTATAGCGACTTAGGGGTTAATCGTGAGCGCATGGAAACCATCCGCAACACTTTTCAAAATTTAAAGGAATAGCATTAAAATAGAAATAATAAGGTCCTGAAAAAGTTAATTAACCCTAAGCCACTATGATTATTTTTTGAATGTTTCATCGCCTATAAAGTTACAAAGTATGTCATCTCTGTTTGAAGTTATATAAACGAAATTAACAAACTATCCGCTGTTATTTCTTTCGTGTGAGTTTATCCTTTAATAGATAAATTTCCCCTCCTTTTTAATCCTTAGTTTTTAATTAAAATTTAAAGACATCAATCAGGTGAGCTTTTGAATTACTAGTTCATTCAAAAACTTGACACAATATTGACAAAATTAAATTTAATTAAAGATATAGTTAAAAATAATTAAAGGATTATTAATTCGCATGGACTGCAAACAATTTAAATAGCCGGAGCTCAAGTTCACATGAAAGTTCAATTAAATACGCTAGTCCAGTGGTTTGATAATGATGTTGCAAAAAATAAATACGACAATTGTTTTGATGAAAGTATTGATTGGATGAGATGTATCCCCTTTGTGGGAATCCACTTAGGTTGCTTTGCCGTATTTTTCGTTGGGTGGAGTGTGCCGGCTATTATTACTGCTTTAATTTTATATGCGGTACGAATGTTTGCAATCACAGGATTTTATCATCGTTATTTCTCCCACCGATCTTTTAAAACATCTCGATTTATTCAATTTTTATTTGCAGTTCTAGGAGCTTCTGCTGTTCAAAGAGGTCCGCTTTGGTGGTCTTCTTATCATAGATATCATCATAAACATTCCGACACCAAAATGGATATCCACTCTCCCTCACAATCGGGTTTTTGGAAGAGTCACATGTTTTGGTTTATGGGTAAGTCTAACTTTGAAACCAAAAAAGAATTAATTGGTGATCTTATAAAATTTCCAGAACTAAGAATGCTAGATCGTTTTGATATTGTCATTCCATTTTTATTGGCAGTTGGATTAATTATTTTCGGCGATATTCTTTATGCATACAAACCTGAATGGGGAACTAATGGACTTCAATTATTTGTCTGGGGTTTTATTATTTCTACAGTTCTTCTTTTTCATGGAACCTGCTCCACAAATTCCTTGGCTCACAAATTTGGGACTAAACGATATATTACCGGTGATGATAGTAGGAATAACTTATTCATTTCTTTAATCACCTTAGGAGAAGGATGGCATAACAATCATCATCATTATCCTGGTTCAGTAAATCAAGGTTTTTATTGGTGGGAAATAGATATTACTTATTGGATTTTAAAATTTTTATCTTGGTTTGGAATTATCTGGGATCTAAAAAAGGTGCCTGAAAATATTTTAAAGTCATCGTTAACTCCCCAAAGAACTTAAGCGTAAATGAAAATCGCTATTATTGGTAGTGGCATATCGGGCTTGACTTCAGCCTACTTATTATCAAAAGAACATGCAGTTCATGTTTATGAAGCTCAAGATTATATCGGTGGACATGTTTATACACTTCCAGTTTATTTAAACGGAATAAGCTACGAAATTGATACAGGCTTTATAGTATTTAACGATCGCACTTATCCAAATTTTAACAAATTACTAAATCAAATAAATGTTCTATCCCAGCCTACTAGCATGAGCTTTAGCGTCAAATGCGAAAGAACAGGCTTGGAATACAATGGGACATCGATAAACGGTCTCTTTGCACAACGATTAAATTTGCTCAAGCCCTCTTTTATTTTAATGGTTAAGGACATATTAAGGTTCAACCGTGATGCAAAAGAATTTTTAAATGATTCAGTTGAAGAAATAACATTTGGTGAGTTTTTAAAGCGTGGTGGATATTCAAATTCACTAAAAAATGATTATGCACTTCCAATGGCCTCGGCTATTTGGTCCGCTAAGTCCAAAGTTATTGAGAATGCAAACTTTCGTTTCTTTGCTCAGTTTTTTGAAAACCATGGGATGCTTAATGTAAACGATAGGCCACAATGGCGGGTTATCAAAGGCGGCTCCAAGCAGTACACCCTGAAACTTATCGAGCCATTTAAAAATAATATCCGTATTAATTCCCCGGTCGATAAAATAATAAGAAAAAACGAAGGTGTCGAGGTTGTTTTTAACAAGCAACAAAAAGAATTGTACGATCGGGTCATCATCGCAACGCATAGCGACCAGGCTTTAAAAATGATTGAAAACCCAAGTCATGGAGAAAGAGAAATATTGAGCGCTATCCCCTATCAAACTAATATTGCCCATTTGCACTGGGATTGTTCTGTTCTCCCAAAACAAAAGAATGCCTGGGCGAGCTGGAATTACTTCAAACCAAATAAACTGAAGGATGAAACAACGGTTACTTATTATATGAACATGTTACAAAGCCTGGATATGCCAAGGAATGTTTGTGTTTCATTAAATATGGAGGAGCACATTGACCCTAAAAAGATTTATAAAAAAATTATATACCAGCATCCTGTCTTCACATCCGAGGCAATCCTGGCACAGAAAAGGCATAAGGAAATCGATGGGGTAGATAAAATTCATTTTTGCGGGGCCTATTGGGGGTCCGGTTTTCATGAGGATGGCCTTAATAGTGCCTTGTCGGTTTGCAAATCTTTTGGACGATCTCTTTAAAATGAACAGCGCTCTGTATGAGGGAAATGTGACTCACATTAGATACTTGCCGATCAAAAAAAGATTTGATTACTCTTTATTTATGTTGTTTTTGGATTTGCAGGAACTTCCTCACCTGTTTGAGTCATTTTGGTTTTGGTCCGCACGAAAATGGAATATTGCCTATTTTAGGCGTAGTGATCACATGGGAGACCCTAGTGAATCCCTTTCAGATTCAGTACGAAATTGGGTATTTACAAAAACTGGAAAAAGACCTGAGGGCCGTATTTTTTTAATGACCCATCTCTGCTATTTCGGGTATCGATTCAATCCTGTCAGCTTTTATTATTGCTTTGATTCATCGGAAAGCAATGTGCAAACAATTATTGCAGAAATCAATAATACTCCATGGGGAGAGCAATTTTGTTATTTATTAGATTGCAGCAAGTCAATTGAAAAGGATGGAATGCAAAAATTTTTCTTTAAAAAAGAATTTCATATCTCACCATTTATGGATATGGATTTTGATTATGAGTGGAATTTTTCAGAACCCAAAGAACATCTAAAAGTATCCATGAGTAATATAAAAGAAGGAGAAAAAATATTTGAAGCTAACTTGTTAATGAGAAAAAAGCCTATAAATAGTAAATCCTTAACAAGAGCCTTGTTGAAATATCCCTTGATAACCTGGAAGGTAAAGGCAGCAATATATTATCAAGCCTTTAAATTATGGTACGCAAAATGCCCTTTCTATCCTCATCCAAAAAATAAAATGAGCTGTTAAATATGCAAATAAATGAATTGATTGATACCAAACCAATAGAATTTTCCGAAAAACCTCTAATCCTTGACAAGGTGGCACGTAAAATAATTTTAAGTCATTTTAAGGGAATAAAAGAAGGTGAAATAACTTTAATTGAAAACTCGGAACATATCATCTTTGGTCAAACAACACCCAACTTTCCCGTTAAAGCAAAAATTACAGTCCAAAACTCAAAGATGTATTTAGATATTGTTGCAAAGGGCCTAAATGGTTCTGCGGACGCATTTATAAAAGGATGGTGGACTTGTGACAACCTGACCGATTTGGTGAGAATTTTCACGCGAAACCGTGATGCTGCCAATCAATTCGAAAGTGGTATTGCCAATTTAGCGATATGGGTTATGAAACTAAGCCATTCCTGCAGAAGAAATAATTTAAAAGAAAGTCTGCGGAATATTCATGCGCATTATGATTTAGGGAATGATTTTTTTTCGACATTCTTGGACGACACAAGAATGTATTCCTGCGCTATTTTCAGTAAGCCCGAGAGCTCATTGTATGAAGCTTCGATAACTAAACTTGATCGTATTTGCAAAAAATTAAATTTGTCATCGACTGATCATTTACTGGAAATAGGTACTGGCTGGGGTGGGTTTGCCCTTCATGCTGCCAAAAATTATGGTTGTCGTATTACCAGCACAACCATATCCCAAGAGCAGTTTATATTTGCAGAAAATTTAGTAAAGAAAAATGGATTACAGGACCAAGTCACTATTATTAAAAAAGACTTCAGAGAATTAGAGGGCCAGTTTGACAAATTAGTGTCCATCGAAATGATAGAAGCTATCGGTCATAAACTTTATAAAACATTTTTTCAAAAATGCAGCCAGTTACTTAAGCCAGAGGGCCTTCTCGTAATCCAGGCAATTACAATTGCCGATAATTTATTTGAGGAGTCCAAAGATTTTATAGATTTTATCAAGCAATATATTTTCCCAGGTAGTTGTATTCCTTCAATTAGCGCTTTGTGTTCCGCGGCAACTTCATCTGACATCAAATTGTTTCATCTTGAAGACATCACACCCCACTACGCTAGAACCTTGAAGGAATGGAGAACAAACTTTCTGCAAAATAAAAATCGGATCAAGGACCTGGGGTTCACGAATGCTTTTATTCGAATGTGGTTATTTTATCTTTGCTACTGCGAAGGTGGTTTCATGGAAAGACAGATAGGGAATGTTCAAATGGTTTTCACCAAGCCCTTATGCCGAAGAGATCCAATATTACCACCACTAGAAACAGTGAACCCAAACTAAATTAGTTTATATGGACAACTTTATTTATCACTTATCTATCTGTTGGCTCATTATTGCTGTTTTCATGGTGTTGCTGTGGGCCATGCAGATAAAAACAGGTAACGCGGCAATCGCAGATGTGGGATGGGCATATGGTATCGCGTTCGGGATACTTTACTTTTCGTTTATTGGAGATGGTGATAAAGATAGAATAATTTTAACCGCAGTAATGGGAATTGTATGGGGATTGCGTTTAGGGACATATTTATTAATTAATCGGGTCATAAACGCACAAGAAGACAGTCGATACCAAAATTTTAGAAAATCTGCAGGAAACAATGTTCTCCGATACTTTTTTTTATTTTTTCAAGCACAGGCTGTTGTGGCAATTCTATTTGTCATTCCAATAGTCATAGTTTTCTACAATCCGAATCCGCTAAATTATTTGGATATAGCTGCACTATTCATTTGGCTTCTTTCTATGGCAGGTGAATGTGTTGCTGACAAACAATTATCCGGTTTCAAGGCAAATAAATCGAACGCGAGAAAAGTTTGTCGTAATGGTTTATGGAAGTATTCCCGCCACCCAAATTATTTTTTTGAATGGATACACTGGTGGAGCTATGTGTTATTGAATTTCGGATCAAATAATTTATGGATCAGTCTAACAGGCCCATTACTGATGCTCTTTTTTCTAATTAAAATTTCTGGAATTCCATTTGCTGAACAACAAGCTTTGAAAAGCAAAGGTATTGAATACGAAAATTACATAAAAACAACCAATATGTTTTTTCCAGGACCACCAAAGGATACAATTTAATGGATAAAGTGATTAGTCTTATAGAAAGAGGTTGGATTCCGGATTCCTTGATCCGGACAGGCATACGACAACTGTTAAGAAAACGATTATCCGAAGAAAAGATTAATTTCAACACTAAGGATCATATTAATAGTTTTGCGGATACTTTATGTTCCCGCCCTATCGCAGTTGATACGTCAACGGCCAACGATCAGCATTACGAATTACCCCCTTCATTTTTTAACCTGGTATTAGGAAAATATAATAAATACAGTTCCTGCTACTGGGGAGATGGGGCAACTTCTCTAGATGAAGCAGAGGCAAGTTCTTTAAAAATTACCTGTGAAAGAGCTGAGTTGTCTGATGGTATGGATATTCTAGAATTAGGTTGTGGGTGGGGTTCCCTTTCCTTATGGATGGCCGAAAAGTATCCCAATAGCAAAATCACTTCAATTTCGAACTCCAATCAGCAAAGGGAATTTATTAACGGGGCTGCTAAACTAAAAAACTTAAACAATCTTAAGATTGTAACATGCGACATGAATAGTTTTAATGCGGAAACGAAATTTGATCGTGTCGTGTCGGTCGAGATGTTTGAGCATATGCAAAACTATGAACGGTTAATGGAAAATATTTCGGAATGGTTAAAACCCAGTGGGAAGTTATTTGTCCATATCTTCTGCCACCAGAAATTTGCCTACTTTTTCTCCACAGAAGGTTCTGATAATTGGATGGGCCGCTATTTTTTTACAGGCGGATTAATGCCATCAGAGGATTTGCTGTTAAAATTTCAAAAAAATCTTTCCTTAGATAAACAATGGCGTTGGAACGGGCGCCATTACAAACAAACTTCCAATACCTGGCTAAAAAATATGGATAAAGAAAAAAACAATATCCTACCTATCCTGGAACAAGTTTATGGTCGCAACGAGAGGAATATCTGGTTTCAACGATGGAGAATATTTTTCATGGCCTGTGCCGAGCTTTTCGGCTACAACAGCGGAAATCAGTGGCTCGTTGCTCATTATTTATTTAAAAAGTCTTAGAAAATGAATACACCCGGTTTTAAGTTATACACTTTATATATCTGCGGCTTCCTTTTCTTAATTTTAACCATGGGAATATATTGGGCTAGTGTCGAGAGCAATGTTTTCCAGGGCATCAAAGAAATGGTGGCCCTTCGATGGGGAGTGGTCACTTTTCTGGATTTTTATATTGGAGCTACCGTGATTGGAGTCTGGATCTGTGCCTTGGAGAAAAGTATTTTACGGGGTGTTGTCTGGACCCTTTGTATATATCTATTGGGAAATCTAGCCACTTTAGTTTATTTAGTACGACGTGCCTGGATCAGTGAAAAGTTTTCAGATATCTTCATACCAACAAAAAAATAGTTTTTTTCTAAAAATTATTCTGGAAAAAATGAGACTGCTAATTGCTTTTAACTACCAAACATAAATGGTTAGCATATATTTAGCCTTCTCAGCTTAACTTAGATTTACTTTCTGATAAATGATATGTATTTAAAAATGAAAAAGTTTATTTCAATAATAATTTTATTTGTGGTTCTAATAAACGCATTGGTCATCAGTTCTTTATTTGCAGAAGAAAATAAAAACTTGAAGGTCGTATCCAATTTAGACCTCCGTAAATTCCAGGGGGTTTGGTATGAAATTGCGCATAACCCGTGGTTTCCGGAAGACAATTGTTTCGCCATGATTGCGCATTACAAGTTAATCGAAGACAACAAAATAGAGGTCACCAATATTTGCAGAAAACATGGGTTTGATGGAGAAATCAGCAAAATAACTGGCAAGGCCTGGCTGGTTGACCCGATCCTAACGTCTAAATGGGAAGTGCAGTTTATCTGGCCCTTTACACTCGATTATTGGGTGATTGATTTAGAGGAGAACTATAACTACGCTGTTATTGGTGAACCGGACAAAGAAAACTTTTGGATCCTGAGCCGAAAACCTATTATGGAAAATGGTCTTCTCACTAAAATAATTGAAAAAACAAAAATGAAAGGTTATGACCTTTCCAATTTAATATTAATGCCTCAAGATCAGCGTTACAGCACATGTCTGACTCGATGGATTAAAGAGGATAGCGAACAAAATAGTGATCGGCCTTGTTGATTTTTAACTTTATATCCATGGATCGAATTGGAACATGAAAAACATGTCAACATGAAGACAAAAATAATCCACTCCCTCTCCAGGTTGTTGAGGCAGGGGTTGAGTCCTGTCAAATTGTCATTGGTAATCGCTCTTGGTATAACCTTAAGCATTTTCCCGGTATTAGGAACGACGACTTTAATTTGCACCTTTGTCTCCCTAATATTTAACCTGAACTTACCCGCCATGCAGCTTGCCAATTACGCCGCCTTTCCCCTGCAGGTTATTTTATTTTTTCCATTTTTAAAACTAGGAGAGACTGTTTCAAAAGGTTCATTGGATCCGCTTTCGAAGGTTCAGTTAATTTCTGCTTTTGATGAAGGATTTTTTTACGCGATCGAGAAATTGTCACACTATTTAATCGTCGCATGCTTGGGTTGGGCCTTGGCCATCACCCCTATATTTTGTATTTTATATTTTTTTCTATGTACGATTTTAAAAAAATATGAATCATTTTTAGTGAGATTAAATATATCTCAATAATAAATACCTTCGACGACACATTATAAATTAAGCCCCTCTTCCCGTTATTCAGGATTTTTCTCCAGCAGTTTTAACCTGTTTTCGCAAACCTGAACCACTTCAATGAGCTTTTCTAAATTTTTATTTGTTCGTTTAGTTTGATTCCATATTCCAAATATAAAGAATGGTAAAAAGAAAAATAGAACCATAGTTACAAGGCCAAGCAGGAAAAGCCCTATATAACCTCCCGTAATCAGATAGAACAAATCCGCTAAAGCCCCCGTGGATTCTATTGTGGTTTGCATTGAAGATTGCATTATCTCCTCCTGTTATTAAATCTGTACTTAATGAATAAACTGAAATAATATTGATGAATGAAATCTAATAAAGATTGGAAAATAAAACCAAATAGACAAGCAAAAATAAGATGGTGGGGCTGGCTCCTTTTTGCTATTTTTTGGTTCGGTGTATGGATATCCCATCAAAGCATTCACCAGTTACGCTAACCTATTTAAAAAACGAAAACTTCAAATTTTTTATACTCTAAAGTTATTTTGATTTTGCACACCTGAAACCATTGAATTCATCTTTTCCTTCAGGGCCGTATACCATTCTATAGCTTGAGGAATGGTAGTCTGCAATATTAGACCAGGAGCCTCCTCTCTGGACTTTAAATTTCCCTGTTTTAGGACCTTGCGGGTTGGAATAAGGGCTACTTTTGTAATAGCTTTTATCGTACCAATCAGAAACCCATTCCCAAACATTGCCTGACATATCATAGATTCCATATGAATTGGGTATTCTGGTTCCAACGGGATGGGTTTTACCACCGGAATTTCCTTTGAACCAAGAAAACTTCTCATTCATTTTATTTCCCCAGAAAAACTTAGTCCCTGTATCGCCCCGTATCGCTTTCTCCCATTCGGCTTCCGTCGGTAACCGCTTACCCAGCTTTCGGCAATAATCATTTGCTTCAAACCAATCAAGAGATTCAACAGGGAGATCAATACCTTTATTCTCGGATGGATTAAAACCCATTACACTTTCATACTCCCCTTGGGTTACTTCTTTCACATCAATATAGAAAGTATCCAGGAAAACTTCGTGAACTGGGATCTGATCTGTCTCCAACTCTCCACCCATTAAAAAGGAACCTGATGGAACTAAAACCATAGTGTTTGAGAATGCAGTATTCCAAATAGGAAAAAAAGTAACTACAGAAAATATAATAAAAAAAAATTTTGAAGAACCATTAAGCATTCTTTTTTAGAAACCTTAAAACTATCTGTAAATTGAGGGGAATTACCAGGGTTAGGCGGGGAGCTATCTTACTGTATTGATACCAACTTCGAGGTCATCGTCCCATCCATCGGGTAACAATGAATCCATGCCTTTGTCTCGTCTTGTTTGTGAAAGGTTTCTCATAAAATGGGAGTTGCATTCATTACAAAACCATCCCTCACCTGAAAATATCCAGCATTCTTGCTCCACCCACTCCTGGGCCTCTTCCTCGCTGTCGCACCATTCACCATTCTCTGAACAGTCCTCAGCCACTCGAGCATTACATACCGTTGAATACTGATTATTTTTCTTTACGAACAAAAGGGACCTCTTCAAAAAGTAAAAATACGTAGCCTAGATACTCATTATATAAAACTCCTTTATTACAATCAACCTGGCATCTTCTTTGATATTTTTTCTAGTCTATCCTTTAAATATTTGAATTGAAAATTCCATAAAAGAATAAATCAGGTGATTTTTCTGGCTCGTTCAATTTAAACACATATATATGCTTTATACTGAAATTCACATTCTGGTATAAATAGTTGGATCTGTTAAACTCGTTCACCCCCTTTAAGGAAAGTTAAAATTATGACAGGAACCAGTCGTATCGGATTTGTAGGAGTTGGCCGCATGGGCAAAAATATGGCCAGGAGGCTCAACGATCGAGGCTATACCATCTCTGCGATTCACGATAGTAATTCTAAAGAGGCTAATTCATTGGCACAAGAAATATCCTGTGAAGAAGCAGCTTCTCCAGCTCGAGTTGCCGAATTAAGTGATATTGTGCTTACGGTGGTAACCGATGATGCGGCCATGTCAAATATTTTTGCAGAGGACAGTCCTTCAAGCCTGCTTTGCCATGCAAAGGGACGGCTATTTATAAATTTTGCTACCATCAGTCCAGAAGCTCATATCAGGGCCGAAACTCTTGTTGAACAAAAAGGTGGAATCAGCCTCGAAGCTCTAATGGCGAGCAGCATTACACAGGCACGGGAGGGAACACTCTACCTTATGTGTGGAGGAAAAAAGTCAAGTTTTGAACAGGCCCGTTTAATACTTCAGGAGCTAAGTTCCAAGCTTCTTTATATTGGCCCTGCCGGTGAAGCAGCAAAGGTCAAAGCACTCGTCAATATGGTCATGAACTGTAACACGGCGGCCCTAGCAGAAGGATTGGGCCTCGGAAGTGCGCTTGGGATTAATCTGGAAATGCTTCGTGAGGTCTTTAGTCAAACAGGTGCGGCGTCGCGCGTTCTTGAAACTGACGGCGAAGACATGCAAAATCGTGATCATGAGTGCTATTTTTCTGCCGCCCATGCAGCTAAAGATTCTGGAATCGCCCTCAATCTGGCAAAGTCAGCTGAATTAGAGTTGCCTTTGGCTCAAGCTACTTTCAATCAATACCAGCGTCTCGTTGAAGCAGGTAAAGGTGCACTTGACAAGTCAGGTGTGGCAGAATTGGTATTTAAGGGTAGAAAGAAATAGAATTTTGATTAAAGTAATTTTTTTGTTTCAAGGAGAATAAGGCAATGCCACTGGAAGATGAATTGGGAGATATTTTACAAAAGGCCCGGGATGGGAAAATGTGGTCGCAGGACGACCTGGTAAAGGCAACGGACATTTCAGGCGAAGATATCCGGCGTATAGAAAGCTACCAGTTGACGCCCGAGAATTCAGTTATAGAAAAACTTGCAAAAACCTTAGATTTAGACGGTCCTGCCCTAATAGAAATTGCTCAAGAGCGGTGGATACCCAAACCACCGGACAGTGATCCCGATTTTGATTTGGTTTGTCTCAATGTTTTCATGGGAGAGTATCCAGTAAATTGTTTTTTGCTTCGTTGTAAAGAAACGCATGAGACTGCGGTGGTGGATACTGGAGCTAATCCAAAAAAGATCATTAGCAAGGCCAAAGAAATGAGCGTTTGTCCTAGCATGATCCTGTTAACCCATGCCCATCCAGATCATGCCGGTGGTTTGGGAGAGCTTAGTAATGCTTTTGATTGTCCTACCTACATTGACCATAAAGAACCCAAGCCCAGAGGGAGTAGCAATTTTAAAATTGTGAAGGAAGGAGATGAGTTGACACTTGGAAAATTGCGCATCCGATGCATAGAAACTCCCGGCCATACGAATGGAGGTGTCTCTTATCTAATAAACCAAACTTTGCTTTCAGGAGACGTGATTTTTGCAGGGTCAATGGGGCGAGCCAACTCTTCCTGGAGCGACTTGTTTAATTCCATAACAGAAAAGGTTTTACGCCTACCAGATAACATCAGTATTTACCCAGGCCACGGGCCAGCAACTACGGTAGGACAAGAAAAAAATCATAATCCTTTTTTCATAGGGCGTGTGGGGTAGGAAAATATAAAAAATAATTACCCCTTAAAATTACTTTCCTTTCCAGCGATGTACATCCCGCATAAACTTTCTTTTATCCATTTCTTTATCCCATGGAAAAAGATCCATTAGAGGTTCTAGAGCATAATTCGATTTATCTTCAGGAGGGAGCTCGAATCCTCCTTCGGTTATCCGATAAATATTGTTAAAGGTTCGGTAATTACCACACAAGGTTATATAGTCCCATGAGGTCTTTCCTTCTACCAAAGCAAACAACTCTGAAGATGAAATCCCTTCATAGAGGTTTATTTTGCCAATATCACCTTTATGAAGTTTAGGTGATCCTGGTTGTGCAAAATCTATGGACCAGATTTGGGATCCTTCCTGACCAAATACTTCAATTTGATATACGATCTGCCAATGCTGCCAACCTCCCAGCAATTCACTTTTTAGCAAGCGATCCAAGAAACTGTTTTCAATGAAAGCTTTCACCCCCTTCATTTCCTTATCGTAATCAAGTGGGTCGGTGGTTTGAGTCTTTATCGACGGAACGGGTGCCCCAGGCTTAAATATAATTTTTTGGCTATCATCCTCTTTGACCCTTACAAAATCAGAATCTTGCTTTTTTATTTGAATCTGATCTTTTGTTATATGCGCAACATCTCCAGGAAAATATGGCGAACTGGCTACCTCGGGACAAAAAGCATTCAAATCTCGAAGAAACTGTTCCTGAGTTGTTGGAAATGAATACTGGTTTAAAAAATTTAATTCGTCTCTATAACGGAATGCAGCAGAACCAGGAACAACCATTCTTGGAGAAAGTGCTCGCACCACATTTAGATAGGTGCAATATTCATCAAAAGGCAGGACGAGAGGTTTATTGTAAGAAAAATTGCCTTCCAAAAGTGGAACAAATCGGGAATGAAAAAAGTCAATATGACCATACAACTCTATTATGCGTTGGATAATATCGGGGTTGACCTGAGAATCCACTTGATTCCAAATCGTCACTTCGCCATCGTTGACCAAAAGTCCATGCTCAGGAAAATCATCTTCCGCTGTGCTGATTTGATTTCGCGAAGGAGTCGGAGTCAAAGTCACATCCTTGACCTGAATCTGTTCAAAATCTGTAACGACCTTTACATTCTTAAACTCAAGCTCATCGAGAATACCTAAAAGGAGATCGTCTTTAGGAGCCAAAACAATCGTATCGGGTGTAATTATTCTCTCGTTTTGAACAAGATAAGCCAAAGTTCGAACATCAAAATGGTCTTGATGCCGATGTGAAATATTGAGGACGTCCAAAGGTGGGATCTTATCCTTTTCAAGAATAATGCTGGGACACAGGACGTTAATTTCTTCCCAAAGATAATCGAACCAAACAGGATCGGTAAGTATATTAGTTTCTTTGGATTGTATGTAAAGGCAAGCATGCCCAATCAATGTGGTCCGGATCATCTTTCTATTCGTGATATTATTGCGAATACGAAGGTTAACCGAACAATACCATTAATTCAAGCTGCAGTTTTTAAAGGCTAGTAATGAATTAAAAAAATTTCTTTTTTAAAGGAATCAACCTGTGAATTCTTTTGTCCACCATAAGACAATAAAACCCAACCGAATTTTTTGTATAGGAAAAAACTATGACAAACACATCAAGGAATTGGGTGGCAAGCAGGTTCCGGATGAGCCTGTCGTATTTATGAAGCCTTTATGCAGCATCGTAGCTCCGGGTAATATTTGTCCTCCTCCTTACGGAAACGAGCTTCACCACGAAGTCGAAGTTGTCTTGTTAATAGGAAAAGGGGGAAATAACATTCCAGAATCCCAAGCATTGACCCACATATCCGACATAACTTTGGGGTTGGATTTGACTCTGCGTGACATTCAAAAAAAATTAAAGCTAAAGGGACTGCCGTGGGAACGTGCAAAGTCTTTTGAGGAAAGTGCGCCCCTGGGTATTTTTAAAAAATACCAGGATATGGACCTTGGCAACCTGCCTTTCTCATGTTTCGTCAATGATGATCTTCGGCAAGAGGGTAATACCGGGGAAATGATTTTCCCTGTCGCAAAACTAATTCACATCTTAAGTGGTTGGTGGACCTTAAAACCTGGTGATATTATATATACAGGAACCCCTGCAGGGGTTGGGCCCCTGCAACCCGGGGATAGGATTGTTGTGGAAAGCCCAAAAATAGGTTCATTTTCCTGGAGCCTATCTCATCAATGATATGAAAATCATATTAATTTTAGCGCTAATTCCAATGCCCGTTTTTTAATTTTTGCATTAGGCCCAAACCAAGACTGTCTCAAACGGGAATCCGGAGTTTTACCAATACCATCTGCCGTATAAGTCACTGCTGTCAGCATTCCCCATGCCGTCATTTGCGTCGACTCCAAATTCTGCCCTGGTGCTGTGCCAAAGGCATCCAATGCAGACTGTGTATGAATCTTTGCCTTCTGTTTAACCTCTTCACTTTCATCTTTTAAAGAATCAGAAGCGAAAACTTCTAACATATAATCTGCCGCAATTTGTGCGTTTACTTTTTTATTAACAAGTCTCTGTGCATCTTTTGAAAATTCTGATATCGCAGCTCTGCCTTTTTCATGAGTCTCCTTTGTTTTTTGAATCATATCTTCGTCAAACTCCAGTGCTGATTCAGACAAAAAAGGAAGGGTCGGTTTAAATACTCGTCTAAACGAGTTTTTAACTGTTGGTCGTGCGGCAGAAGATATCTTCAGCATACTGTTGCATGCAGATCTAAGGGTCAAAAATTGGATTTCAATTTTCTCTCTATCTTCATGACGAGAAGCAAGAAGAATATACCCTTTCAACTCATCATCTCCTGGTAAAATAAAATTTTGGTTTAATCTGGCAAGAGCCCAAATAATTCGGGCCCCATCCAAGCTACCAATAGTTTCAATTTCTGCATTTCCTGCATCAAAATATGCTTTATAAAAACGAAAGGTCTCCTGGTTAGAGTGTGACTTGGGTCTTTGTGAAGGAATTTTGGAGACTTCCCAATCTAGCTTGGCTTTATAAAGCATTTCACGGCTGGATAAACTTCTATTTACTTCAACACCGATCCCAGCCCAAGGTTTTTCGTTTGATCCTCTCATTTCTTTTATCAGATAAATTTGAACGAATACGATATATGCATTATTTATACTGCATAAAAGTAATTTAGGAAAGAGAATGCCGAATTATTTTTTTGCTGTAGATCGTTGGTAGTTTATTTTGGATATTTAAGAAGTATCTTGGTGTTTAAGAGGAAGAAAATTCTATCTCAGGAGAAGAATTTTATAAAGAGAATACAACAAAAAAGCTATTGGATGAGAGAAACTCAAACCAGTTTGGATTGAGCTCCCTCTATTATCTTTTTAAAAGTTCTAAAACAGTGTTGTAATGCACCTTGGAAACCTCAGATTCTGGCATTTCAAGAACAAGGGCAATTTCTTTTATCGTTAATCCTTCATAATAAAATAATGAAATAATCAAACGTTTTGTTACGGGCAATTCATCAATCCCTTCCGCAATACAATCCAGCCAGTTTTCTTTTTCAATTGTTTCTGGCTCAATACCTAAATCTTCTAGCTTAGCAACAGTTGTTCTTTCATTCATATTTATTCCTCAAATTTCAATTGAAACTCTTTGCTTTTGAAACTGATTTTCGTCTTTTTATAGATGGCACCCATTTACGGCCTTTTCGGTAAATATTCCAGCCGCTTCTTTCTGCAGTTTCTCTAAAAACTTGAGTTAAAAATTCATCTACAGTCAAATTTTTCATAAATCCTCCACGGTTGAATTTTGACGCACTTTGCTGTTACTCCTATTTAAAGCAAAGTCCATGCCAAATCACTAAATCGCGAAGAATCCGTATAAACTACCGTAAAAAAAGGTGTTACATAAAATTGTTTGGCTTTAATATTTTCCTTAGATTTGATTCTATGGGCAAGAGGAAAATTTTTTCCTAAATCTATTTTCAAAATTACTTCGAGAATTGGTAAGTAATGGATTGAAGAAGGATCTAATTGAAGTGTTTTTTATTTGAGGGTTTTTCTAGGTTTTCCGATCTTTTGTACCATTTAGCTGCCTCATCAAAGTCCTCTTTAACACCCATTCCGTTTACATACATCCAGCCCAGGTTTACCTGTGCTTTTTGATGATCTTGTTCAGCGGCCCTATGGTACCACTTCACTGCTTTTCTTAGATTTTTTGAGACCCCATCCCCTTTTTCATATAAGAGACCTAAATTATATTGAGCCTTTGCATTACCGCTTTTTGCAGCTTTTTGAAACCAATAAATTGCTTTCATGAAATTTTTCTTAACCCCTCTTCCATGTATGTAATGCAATCCCAAACGAGATTGTGCTTCCAAACTCCCTTTTTCTGCAGCGGCTTTATACCATTTAAAGGCATAATCAAAATTCTTTTCAACTAGAGACCCTTGTCCATAAATCTTCGCAAGCCATAATTGCGCTTGAATCTTTCCTTGCTTGGCGCTGGATCTATACCATTTGATTGCTTTTTGGATGTCTTTTCCAACATCATCATTGCCTTGCTCATAAATTTGTGCCAGTTTTAGTTCCGCTTCTGGGTTTCCAAGGTTGCCTGCCTTTAAATACCATTTAAAAGCTTTATCAAAGTCCCGACTGACCGTTTCGCCTTTGTCATACATTAAGCCCAGATTGTATTGTGCCATTGAATTTCCATTTTTGGCAGCAACCCTATACCATTTTATAGCTCTTTTATAATTGGGGTTGGTCCCCTCGCCTTTATCAAACATCCAACCAAGATTATACTGGGCACCAATATTCCCCTGACTGGCTGCATATAAAAACCACTTCAGGGCTTTCTTATAGTTTTTACCAACTCCCTCTCCGTTGTAATACATCAGCCCAAGATTAAATTGTGCGCCAACATTTTTCTGCTTGGCAGCGAGTCGGTACCATTTGACCGCTTTGGATAAATTTTGTCTCACCCCATCCCCTCTGTCATACATCAGGCCCAAATTAAACTGGGCGATACTGTTTCCCTTTTCAGCCATCGGTTTCCATTTTTTGAAAGCCGTTTTATAATCGC
>Ga0209034_10000637_pt1 | contig 17390 bp, 17 predicted proteins | sample MarorgKNORR_S2LV_2_FD_188219 | JGI IMG/M metagenome (GOLD analysis project Ga0209034, IMG submission 188219) | Marine microbial communities from the Southern Atlantic Ocean, analyzing organic carbon cycling - 250m_A/KNORR_S2/LV (SPAdes) (version 2) | ecosystem: Environmental > Aquatic > Marine...
TAAACCAGCTGGCATTAATCTGGCCTCTCTTGGAGGGTTAAATTAATGAAAATTATCCAAGATCGTAATTATTTTGCTTCTGCAAATAATTATTAAATAATAAGTCAGAAGATCGTTTTATAGCTACCTTCCTTTCGGTTCTATAAAACTAAATTAAAAGAATAGGATAAACATGTAGATCATTGTGCGGATAGCTAGCGGACGCGGGTTCGATTCCCGCCGCCTCCACCAAAGATATGTATGAATTGATAGAGAAATACCCAAAGGATTTAGGTTTCTTTATGCCTGCTGAATGGCAGTCCCATCAACAAACCTGGATGATGTGGCCAACAGGTCTTGATCCTGAAAGATACCCAAATATCGATACCATGAGAGATGCTTATGCTGAGACTGCAAATCTTATTTCGGAGTTCGAACCTGTAACAATAATAGCCAATGAAAACGATATAAAATCATTGAGTTCGATGATTACTAATAATGTTTCTACTATGGATAAACAAATTGATGACAGCTGGTGTAGAGACTCAGGGCCGACGTTTATTTCCAATAATTCCCAAATAGCAGGTATTGATTGGACTTTTAATAATTATGGCGAAGCAACTGGGCCAGATTATCTCAATGATGCAAAGATCGCTGAAAAAATTTTAAAACACCTTGATATTATGCATTTTAAAGCACCTGTTGTTCTTGAGGGAGGTGCTATTCATACAGATGGCATGGGGACTCTTATGCTGACTGAAGATGTGATATTTGATTCATCAAGAAACCCCGGTTTAGATAAAAAAGAAGCTGAATATATACTTGAAAAATATCTAGGTGTTGAGAACTTTATCTGGCTAATAGCTGCATTGGAATACGACGATACTGGAGGGCATATCGATAATTTGGCCTGTTTTACGCCAAATAACCAGATACTTGCTTTAACTGAAGGCAATCAACAAGACTCAAACTTCGATAGACTCCAAGAAAATAAGGATCGCCTAAATCATGCAAAAAACATAAATGGTGACAGTTATGAAATTATTCCTATACAACAACCTAGTTATCGGAAGTTTCTTAATGAGCGTATGGCTTTATCCTATATTAATTTTTATATTGCTAATGATGCTATTGTTCTTCCCGTATTCAACGACCCAATGGATAAAAAAGCCATTGATACTATTTCAAAGGTTTTTCATGATAGAAAAGTTGTTACACTTGAAGGATCAAGAATTGTTGAAGGTGGTGGTTGTGTTCACTGCATTACTCAACAACAACCTTATATTTGATTAATGGAGGAAGAATGAGAGAAGTAACAGTAGCAGCAACACAAATGGCATGTTCTGAAGATTCAAGAGCAAATATAGATAAAGCAAAAGATCTAATCAGAAAATGCTCATCTGAAGGTGCACAGATAATACTCATTCAAGAACTGTTTGAATCCGTTTATTTTCCTTGTCTAAATGATCCTAAAAATTTTGAACTGGCAAAACCGTTTAACAATAATCCCCTACTTAATGAAATGTCTGAGCTTGCAAAAGAACTTGGTGTTGTCTTACCGATGAGTTTTTTTGAACAAGACAATAATACTTATTACAACTCTTTAGCGATGATAGATGCTGATGGCAAAATACTAGATATATATAGGAAATCACATATCCCTGATGGTCCAGGCTATGAAGAAAAATATTATTTTCATCCCGGGAATACTGGTTTTAAGGTCTTTGACACAGCTTTTGGGAAAATTGGCACTGGTATTTGCTGGGATCAGTGGTTTCCAGAAGCTGCCAGAATCATGACTTTAAATGGTGCTGAACTTATCTTCTACCCTACTGCTATAGGCAGTGAACCGGATAACTCTGATTTTGATTCTAAAGATTCCTGGCAAATTGTAATGCAAGGTCATGCCGCAGCTAATTGCGTGCCAGTAATTGCATCAAATCGAATAGGCACAGAGTCTAATGATCGTTTTTCAATGTCATTTTATGGCTCTTCATTTATTGCTGATGGCACGGGGGTTAAAGTAAAAGAATGTAGTCGTGACAATGAAGAAGCCATTGTTTATCAATTTGACCTTGACGAAATCAAAGAATATCGTTCATCATGGGGTTTCTTTAGAGATAGAAGAACTGACTTTTATGATGACATACTTAAGGATTAGCAAATGAATTACTTCAATAAATATTTTTTACTCAGCCTCATTTTATTACTGACTGTTAATTTTACTGAAACAACATCAGCAAAAAATTCAAACGAAATTGATGCCTCTATTGAAAGTGCGTTAGCACGATTCAGTGAAGAAGTTCAAGGAAGTCAAGGCTATCTAGATGGTGCTAGAGGCGTATTAGTTATCCCCAGGATGATCAAGGCAGGGGTAGTTCTGGGCATGGAATATGGAGAAGGCGCATTAATCGTAGATGATATAAAGGTGCAATACTATAGAGCATTCAGCACTTCTCTAGGAATACAGCTAGGTGTTGGTGCAAAAGACCTTGTTATCCTATTCTTTGATGATGAAGCTATGGATGATTTCCTTTACAGCTCAGGATGGCAAGCTGGAGTCGATGGGGCTGTGGCATTATGGACCATGGGTGTAGGCGGATCAATAGACACCACAGAAAGTCAAGATCCAATTGTAGGCTTTGTGTTTGGGCATAAAGGCATTATTGCAGGCGTGAGTTTTGAGGGAACAAAATTTACTAAGATCTGGCCTGATGCAGAAGAAGACCAAGAAGAGGAAGACATCGAAGAGTTTAATGAAAATGCTCTTGATTAAGCAACAAAATGTTTGCTTCTGTCTATAACTCACTAATATCTAGAAGAAACCTCATAACATCATCAATATTAGGATATGGTCTATCAAAATCAATACCTTTAAAAGCAAGCGAAGGCACCACCGATAAACCAAATAATCTAGACTTTAGTTTACCTAAAGATAACTTATACGCCTTTGGTAAATTATGGGGCAGCTATTCAGACACCCCAACCTTTGGTGGTTATCAGGGTGTTCAATTTGCTAGGATTGGCACTAAACGTTTACTGCCTTTATTTGGGTATGTGGGGTTTGGCAATATGCAATCTCGACTTAATGATGACAACAGTATAAATATAAGGGGCACTGAAGCTGGTTATTTTACAGATCTTAAGAGTGGCGAAATTATAGATACTTGGGAAAACCCTTGGACCAATGAAACTGTGGATGTCTTTCCTTTTATCAATAAGATGATGAGAGGTCATCTAACAGAGTCAATGCCTAAATTTGTTATGGGTAACTCTTTAATCGATGAACCTACATTGATGAATGAAGCTGACGCTGATTTATCAAATGACACTATCCCGTTCATACTGCCTTGGGAAAAAATTGGTGATCAATATCTTCTAACATGGGAATATTCGCATGAATACACAAACCCTGTAACAAAAGAAAAATGGCCAAAAGCACATACAAGCATGATAATTAATCCTTCAGAGCATTTTAGCTTTTACACACCGGTAAATGCTATGAATGACCGTTCTATTCCATCTTCACCATTTCACGCAGGGTTCATGAGAACATCGCCTTGGTGGCCCTGGATGAAAATGGGTTCTAATTTACCTGATGGTGCTTTATTTGGTCGTATGCATAGTTATCAAATAACAGGAACCATCGATGACATCCCTAGAGTTGTTCTCGATAGGATTGTTAAAGATCACCCAGACTTGCTTGAAAAACAGTCTGGATGGGGGCAAACAAATCCAAAAGGGACCTGGGAAGCGTATTCTGAAGAAGTGGAACCAGAAATACAATGAAGCTTAAAACATACAACTTATTAATATTGATATTAATCTCAGGTTGCACCTCGCAATCCATAACAATTTCATCATTAATACCCTCTCCACTTGTTGATAAAAATCAGAATATTTCTGTAATTACAGTTTATGAGGATGAAATTAAAAATTATCTTTTTGAGAGCACCCCTTTAGAAACGACTGATTTTACTTGGGAAATAGACTTTCAAGATGCTCAAAAGAAGATATTTAATACAATATTTAATTCCTTTTTTTCAAATATTGCCGAACGAGAATCTTTTGATTCACTAATGAACAATGAAGCTGATATTGTTATGGCAGTTGATCTTGATAAGTTTGAGTATCTAACCCCTCAATTAGCATCAAATGACAAATTTTCTATTTGGTTTAAATATAAGATAAGGCTCTATGATTCAGAATTAGCTCTTATTCAGAATTGGGATATTACAGGATATGGCGAACAAGCAACAGGGTCATTTGATGGTGATCAATCGATGGCTAATGCGATTAATATTGCCTTAAGAGATGTTGGTGCTAATCTTACTATACAACTAGAAAAAGAAAAAAATGAACTACTGGATCTAGTAAAATAAACGCCTATGCCCATACGATTACCCATATTGATATTCTTTAGCCTACTGATAACGAGTTGCTCGACAACTCGAATAGATCAAGAAGTAAATGCTGCATATTCCATTAAAGATGGAGAATCAATTGTTGTTCTCTCTGATAGTTATCATACTGGGAACAAAACAGAAAATGATTTTATGGATTGCTTAAATCGATCATTATCAAAAAAACAGGATCAATTTAATATCATCTCTACAACCGAGTTTCAAAATATTTTCTACCCTTGGTTTGAACCAAGCACAGCACCTCAAAATATCGAAGATCTGCCAAAGGTCTTAGGTAAACAGATCATTAAAGATAAATTAGACGAATTAGAAATAAAATACTTAGTTAAAGTAACTGGAGAAACTAAAACCAATGCAAGTTCTGGAGCTCTGTCATGTGCTGCAGGACCAGGTGGAGGTGGATGCTTTGGTTTTGCGTGGTGGGATGACACCTCCTCATATGAAGCATCTGTCTGGGATTTAAGTCAGGAAACATCTGTTGGAAACTTAAGTGCTAATGTATCAGGCACTTCAGTAATACCTGCTATAGTTATCCCTATTCCCATTCTTGCTAGAACACAATCTAATGCTTGTGAAGGTTTAACTCAACAGATCGTAGGATTTTTCTCTCAATAATAATGAATAAAATAATTAAACTACTTTTCACTTTTCTAATTGTAATTTCAACTCAAGTTGGCAGTCAGAACTCAGAGGTGTACCCCAGTGTCTTAGTTGAAAAGCCAGTCGATAATCATCTTTTAAAACTAGTGACAGCAATAAGTGAAAGAGCTCATATTAATCAAGAAAAAGTTAATAATGAATCATCCATAGAAATCCTCGAAACGTTTATTGAAACGCTAGATTCTTTAAAAGTTTATTTTCTAAAATCTGATATAAACTACTTTCAAAGATATAAGTATAAAATTGATGAATCTCTAATTGATGGTGATTTAGCTACAGTCTTTGATATTTTTGGTGTTTATCGGCTAAGAGTTCAGCAAAGACTATCTTATTCGATTGACTTACTAGATAAGATTAATTCGTTTGATATTGAAGAAACCTATGAATTTAGATCAGAAAACAAAATTTGGCCCAAAACCACCAGTCAATTGAATGAGATTTGGAGAAAAAGAACTAAAAATGATCTTCTTTCACTGGTTCTTGCTGGGCAACCTATAGATAAAGCTAAAACCACACTGAAGAAAAGATACTCACGATATCTGAAACGAATTAATGAATATGAAGAAGAAGACGTAATAAATATCTTTTTGAACTCTTACATGGCTCATCTCGATCCTCATTCAAACTACTTAACACCTTCACAAGCAGAAGAGTACGAAATCCAAACTAGTCTTTCTTATGAAGGTATAGGCGCTAGACTTCAAAATAATGAAGATTTTATTGAAATAGTAAATTTAATTCCTGGTGGACCAGCTGATCAAAACGGGATCTTGAAACCATTAGATCGAATCATCGGTATTTATGATGAAAATTCAGACCTGCCGAAAGACATAATAGGATGGGATCTTAATGATGTGGTTAAATTAATTAGAGGACCAAAAGGCAGTATAATTAAACTTAGAATCCTACCTACTTCATCAGATGCTGACTCTAATCCTTATGATTTAACTTTAATTAGAGATAGCGTCACCTTAGAAGAACAAGCGGCTTCGAGTTATATAAAAACTATAGAATCTGGTGATAACAAGTTTGAAATAGGATTTATAACAGTTCCAAGCTTCTATCAAGACTTTGCAGCAAGACGTCGTGGCGATGAATACTTCAAGAGCACTACTAATGATGTTGATAATTTAGTCTCGGAACTTAAAGAAATTGGTATTGACGCACTAATTATCGATTTAAGAGGCAACTCAGGAGGTTTATTAGATGAAGCAGTTTCTCTAACAGGCTTATTCGTTAATGAAGGCCCTATTGTTCAACTTAAAGATATGGATAACAATCTAGAGGTAATTAATGACCCTTCCAATGGAGCAATCTATGACGGACCACTAGCAGTCATGATTGACAGATATAGTGCCTCTGCATCAGAAATATTTGCTGGAGCAATTCAAGATTATCAGAGAGGGCTTGTAATTGGTCAAAAAAGCTTTGGTAAAGGATCTGTGCAGAATCTATACCCTCTAGACAGATACTCTAGATATCAATCAAAGAAAGGGTTCGGTCAATTAACTTTAACCATAGCAAAATACTATCGTATCACTGGAGAAGGCACACAAAATAGAGGAGTCGAACCAGATATTAGTCTTCCTTCATTTATTGATGCTGATATTATTGGCGAAGAAACTAAAAACAATCCACTTCCCTGGGATAAAATCCAAAGTCTAGACTTTAAAGCACACAAAAATTTCCAACCCTATATATCTGACGTCGAAAAGAGTTATCAAATTAGGAAATCTGAAAATCGTGCCCTCGATGTCCTGATTGAAGATATCACTGAGTTCAGAAATATCTCACAAGTTAACTCGGTATCACTGAACATGGAGATAAGGAAGTCCGAACGCGATCGGAGGTCAGCAGCTAACAGCGAAAGACGAAAAGGTAAGCTAGAGCAGCTTGGCTTTGAAGATGATAAATCATTTGAAGATTTTAGTACTGAAACAATCTTAAATGAAGCCTATCTGATGGTTATTGATTTAATAGAATCCTATGATGAGGAATACACAGTCAGATCTTCTGAGGGCAGCTTAGTAATCTCTAAAAACTAAGATTAAAACTAATTCGATGGCCAGTTTTGGTGATGGATATCGATATGAAATGGGTGTTTATGTGTAATCTTATCGTGGTTATGCTCATGAGAGTGGTTGTTGTCATCTAAACTTCCCGTGTGCTGATGTTGATGATGATCATCGTGTTTATGAGTGTGTTGATGAGTAAGATTTGTGTGAGTATGAGTGAGGATATTTTCTTCTTCTTCGTTCGGCCAAAATAAAACACTATAGATTAAGCAAATAGAGACTATACAAGCAAAAAAGACTGCAGTGTATGAAAACCCAAAAATATAAACCAGTTGACCAGCAGCAAGGTAACCTATCAGCCAGCACAGATGAGATAAAGAAAACTGAGCAGAAAAGTATGCGGTCCTATCATTAGGGTTGGCTGACATATTAACTATTTTCCCTGCAGGTATTTGTGACAATGATAACCCTGCACCTATTAAGAACCAGTTAATTAACGCAGAACTAAATGTGGGCTCATATGACATAAGAAAAAGAGATATTGCTAACGTTAAAATTCCTATTTGTATAACGGTTTTATCATCGAACTTTTTTGCTATTACTGGATAGGTAAAGGCCATGAGCATTGATCCTAAACCTGAACAAGCAAAAAATAATGCTAATGTGGTATCTGGTAGCATCAGGTAATCTTTAACATAAATCACGGTGTTTACTATGACCATAGAACTGCCAACCGCTATACCGATGTATAAAACTAAAAGTGATCTGAGTCTAGGTGTTTTAAAATAAGATATAACACCATATGTAATTTCATCAACAAAATTACCACTCCTCTCAACAGGTTTCGGTTTAGGCAATAGAGTAATGATGATGATCAGTGCTGATATAACAAATGCAAGCGAGTTGAAAACAAATAAACCACTATAAGTAAAGAATAAAAGACCAATTCCAGCTAATGTTGGGCTTAAGATATTTTCAAGATCGTAAGCTACTCTAGAATAAGCCAAGGCTTTTCCGTATTGCTCATCATTATTTAATATATCGGGAATAACAGCCTGAAAGACTGGCTTGAATCCTGCTGAAAACAGATTAAGAAGAAAAATTAATACATAGATATGCCATATTTCAGATACAAAGGGCATCAAAAGAACAATTATAGCTCTTAGAACATCCATTGATATCAAAAAAACCTTTCTGGAAATCCGATGAACAATGCCACCGATTATCGGTGCAAAGAACACATAAGCAACCATTTTAAAAGCTAACGCAATGCCTAGGACAGTACCTGCTCTGCCTCCAGCCATATCATAAGCTAAAAGTGAAAGAGCCACTGTTGATAAGCCCGTACCAACAAGAGCTATTATCTGAGCAGCAAATAATTTAGAGAAACTTGGGTTTGAAAGAGGATTATTTGTCATTATTTATATAGGTATAACCGGTTTGTTTAAGAAATTTTAGCCAGCGATTTAAAAATTCAGATTTAATAAGCTTTATTTCACTGCTAACAGGGTTAAGGAGTTTTGGCGATATTTGTGTGTCTTTTTTATCTTTTTTTATTATATGGGATGATGCATCGTAAACTTCAAGAAGTTGAGCATCTAAGTAGATTTTCATTCTAAATATAAATGGGGTTTGATAAACATTGTCATTGCCCTCTAAAATGCCTTCTTCAATCCTCATAGAACAATGAAGCGTATATCGAGATAGTGTCTCTACACACACATAAACCAATGGCATATTTTCTGAACTCTTGAGAGTAAAATTCACAGACCTATAACTATCAATTGTTTTAGATTTTATTTCAGTTGGCTTGAGTATTAACTCATTAAAAATATCAAAACTTTCATGGTAAATGTGTTGTAATTTTTCAGCTACTACAAGCGGATTAATTGGTTTTTCATGATTGATATTTTTACTGTATTTTATGATCACATCATTATCATAATTGCATATGTTTTATGAATCCATAATATAATCAATACACATATATTTAAAGGAGTAATACAACCATGACAATAGCCTTCAGCTGCATAATATTTTGTATGTTTATCCCTGCTTATTTGGCAGGTGTCTCAAAATCTTCAAAAGTAAAATACAACAACGAATCACCCAGAGATCACATCTCAGAATTGAGTGGAAAAGCCAGGAATGCACACTCTGCTGAACAGAATTGTTATGAATCATTCCCAGCATTTTTTGCTGCTGTTATCGCCGCACACTGGATGGGTAATGATCAGTTAACAATTGATATCCTTGCGATCATTTTCGTTCTCTCAAGGGTTCTGCACGCCACCTTTTATTTAACTAATAAGGGCACCTTGAGGAGTATCGCTTGGGTAGCTGGTTTCGCATCAACAATAGCATTGTTTTTTGCAGGATAACTAACCGTCTGTTCTAAGAAAATGAGATCGATAGTGTTTCAATTCATAAATTGAATCGTATATGTCGTCTCTAGCTAGGTGATTACTATTTTTAGAGAAAGATCTTGCCACATCAGGCGCCCAAAGTTGTGATGCTATTTTTATAGATGTAACATCAAGATTGCGGTATTGGAAATGATCTTCAAGATCAGGCATTAATCTGGCTAAAAAGCGCCTGTCTTGGCAAATACTATTACCGCACATAGGAGCTTCTTTTTTATTGGTTATTTTTTGAAGAAATTCTAAGGTATCTCTCTCAGCCTTTTCTATCGTAATCCTTGAATCTCTTACTCGATCGAGAAGCCCTGATTTAGAATGTTGCCTCTTGTTCCAGTCGTCCATTCCACTCAGAATCTGATCATCTTGATGAATTGCGTAGTTAGGTCCTTCTGAGACAACATCAAGATTGGATTCAGTAACAACGGTTGCTATTTCTAGAATAGTATCATTGTCCGTATCTAGGCCAGTCATTTCTAGATCAATCCAAATTAAACGTTTTGATGGTCTAGTCATATTAAGTGATTCTAACAGAGTTATAATTGTATAATCACAAAAGTTTGATAAAACAATATGACAAAAAAGCACTGGTAACAGAACTGCATGGCAATAGAGGCATGCTATGGAATAGTAATTCTGGTTTTCAATCTTTTCTAAAACGAAAACAAGATAATGTTGTCATTGGGGATTTTGTTAGATACGAAGCCTTAGATGAAACATCGGTTCTAATAAATAAAATTGAACCCCCTATGAACCAAGTCGAAAGACTTAATAAAAAAGGCTCCAAGAGCAACCTCGTTAATAATGTTACGCAGATTCTTTTAGTAATTGCACCAGAGCCAAAACCGAACTACTTACTAATTGATAAATTTATTCTTATATCGGAATTAATAGAATGCAAACTGGTTGTTGTTGTTAATAAATCAGATATAAAAAAAGACCATATTGATAAAGAATTAATTGAATATTCAAAACTGGGATATCAACTAATTGATATATCGGCTAAATATGAAACCAATATCTTAGAATTTAAAAACCTCCTTAATAATCATAGTTCTTTACTTGTAGGACAATCAGGGGTTGGGAAATCAACGATTACCAATCTCTTATTGAATTCGGATAATATAAAGACTCGAGCATTATCCAAAAAATCAAAGCAAGGCAAACACACTACAACAACAACTAAAATACATTTATTAGACGATGATAGCTTTCTCATCGACACACCGGGTATAGAAAACCTACACCCGAACATCACTGATATAGCTGATATTAAAAAAGGTTTTATTGAAATCAACTCACATGATCTTAATTGCAGATATCGAGATTGTTCACATTTAAATGAACCCTCATGTGTTATTAAAGATATGGTAGAGACAGATAGAATCTCTAGGCAGCGTTACGATAACTATAAAAAGTTGCTATCAACTTACTTATAAAATTCAATTCCCAATTAAATTTCTATTATTTATTGCTTGAATCAATGTATTGGAGTCAACATATTCAAGTTCCCCTCCCATAGGAACTCCATAAGCAATTCGAGACGCTTTAACATCAAGATCCTCAGCAATTGATCCGATATAATTCGCTGTTGCTTCTCCCTCGATTGTTGGGCTATTAGCTAAAATAATTTCCTTGATACTTTTGTCCTTTAATAATTTGGCCATATCGTCTATTTTTAGTTCATCTGGACCTATGCCATCAAGAGGTGAAAGTCTTCCCATCAAGACAAAATAAAGACCGTTATATTGCATAGTGTTCTCTATTGCAATTAGGTCAGCAGGTGATTCAACTATACAAAGAATATGTTTATCTCTATCGCTGTTTATACAAATACTGCAGAGATCATCTTCTGTGTACATTCTGCACTCTTGGCATTCATTAATAGATTCAAAGGACTTTTGTATTGAGTCAGCTAAAAATAGAGCCTTATTTTCATTCTCTTTTAATAAATGAAACACTATTCGTTGGGCGCTTTTTATGCCTATACCGGGAAGCTGTTTGAACGCATCAATTAAGTCTTGAAGTGCAGGACTAAAAGATTTCATTAAGACTCCTCAACTTTGGCATCAAACATGTCTTTAATTAATTGAAGATTTGGATCAGAATCATTCCTTGATTGATTCATAATTTTTTGCCCTTCTTGCTCTTCAGACTTCTTCTTGGCTAATGTTGAGCCGTTGGTTTTTAGAATCCTTATCTTTACTTGTTCAATATTAGAAAAGGTATCAATTAAATATTTAGCTAACGCTTTAGTGGCTCTTTCTATCAGATGATGTTCATTTTCAGGATTGATAGTGAGCATCAAGCTGCCTTCTTTTAGTTGTTCAACAGTGCAGTGGGAAGCCAGTTGTTTAACTGTGCCTTTAAGATCCATTTTTGAAACCTCAGAGGTCCATCGTTCAGTATTAAGGTTCTTATTTTCAGTTTCTTTTTTTGCTTTGTCCTTTTTTAAGCTTGGTTCTTCTTTTATGGGTTTAGTCTTGATTTCTTTTTTTTTGATCTCTGTCTTTGATGATTTAATGGGTTGAGAATCATCAAGCTGGAAAGCAAACATTCTTAGAATAGCCATGGTAAATCCCTCTTTCGGACTTGGAGCTAATTCGATGTCTTTTTTTGCAGTTATTGAAATTTGATAGATCAATTGAATTAATTCAGGTGAATAACTAGAGGCGGTATTTTCTAGAAATTGAGCTTGGTCATTGCTGCTGAGATCCTCTCTTGAACCTATAACCTGCAAAAAAGCTATGGATTGTGTCAATGATGCCATGGTGTCTAATAAAGCTTTGTAATCTGGATAGAGGTCATCAACCGCAGTTAATGAGCCTAAAAGAGCATCTTTGTCTTGTGATAAAACTGCTGAGAGGATATTTAGAGCATACTTATTATCAATGGTGCCAAGCATTTGAGAGACTTGTTCAGTTGATAAACTATAGTCTTCATAGGCTAATGCTTGATCCAAAAGGCTAAGGCCGTCCCTCATACTACCATCCGCCATCTCGCTGATTAACTCTAAAGCCCTTTCTTCATATTGAATCTTTTCTTGATCACAAATTTCTTTCAATCTCGAAGTAATATTTTCCTCAGAGATCTTTTTTAAATTAAATTTTAAACATCTGGATAAAACTGTTATTGGTATTTTCTCGCTCTCTGTGGTCGCCAGGAGAAACTTCATATGTGGTGGAGGTTCCTCTAATGTTTTTAGAAGTGCGTTAAAAGCTTCTTTAGTTAATTGATGGACTTCATCAATTAAATAGACCTTAAATCTCCCTGAAGTAGGCGTGTATTGAGAATTCTCAAGTAATTCCCTTGTATCATCTATGCCTCTTTGTGATGCTGCATCAACTTCAATTAAGTCCATAAAACTGCCTTCATCTATCGATTGACACGAGCCACATTTACCGCATGGTTCAGGAACAACTCCCTGTTCGCAATTTAATGATTTAGCAAGAAGTCTAGCAATTGTTGTTTTGCCAACACCTCTGGTTCCGGCAAATAAAAAAGCATGATGGGCTTTGTTTTGTTTTAGAGAATTCTGTAAAGCTTTAACAACATGATTCTGACCTGAGACTTCTGAAAAAAACTTAGGTCTCCATTTTCTTGCTAAAACTAAATAACTCATAAAAATTTGTAAAAGATTATTAACGACTCTTGGTTTAAGATATATTACAACCTTCTACTCTAGATGTAACTATAGAAATGGAACAGAAGCATGTAAATATATTGATTGTGGGCGCTGGTCTATCTGGTATCGGTGCAGCTTACCATATCGAAAAGGAATCTCCTCAAAAGACTTATCGTATCCTAGAATCAAGAGATCAATTAGGTGGGACATGGGATCTTTTTAGATACCCTGGTATCAGGTCAGACTCCGATATGACGACAATGGGTTTCCGATTCAAACCTTGGAAGGGAGAGAAACTTGTTGCTGAAGGAGGAGCTATTCTTGAGTATCTCAATGAGATAGCAGATGAAAATAGTATTAAAGAAAAGATTCAATATCATTCCCACGTTCATTCAGTTTCATGGTCATCAGACGAATCCAGATGGACGGTTACCTACAAAAATAAACGCAATGGTATCAATGAAATAATTACCTGCGATTTCTTGTACTTTTGTGCAGGTTATTATGATTACGATAAAGCCTATGTACCGAATTTCAAAGGGATGGAAAACTTCAAAGGTCAAATTGTTCACCCACAAAAGTGGCCAGATGACTTAGATTATGAAGGAAAACGCGTTGTTGTCATTGGGAGTGGAGCCACTGCTGTAACCCTCATACCATCGATGGCTGAAAAAACAGAACATATTACAATGCTACAACGATCACCGACCTATTACGTGGTTAGGCCTAATATAAATCCTTTAGGGAACTTCATAAGGCGAATTACTAATAACACTATTGCCTACTATGTTATGCGTTGGCAGAACATCAATATGCAGTCTTTTTTCTTTAAAAGAGCTAGAAGATATCCTAAACGAGTAAAAGATTTCTTAATTGGTCTAGTCAAAGATCATCTTCCGGAAGATTATGACATCGAAAAACATTTCACACCTCCCTATAACCCTTGGGATCAAAGACTTTGCTTGGTTCCTGACGGCGACTTATTTAATTCAATCAAAGAAGGCAACGCATCAGTTGTGACTGACCATATTGATGAGTTCACACAAAAAGGGATTAAGTTAAAATCTGGTGATGAATTAGAGGCAGACATTATTGTTACTGCGACCGGTTTTAATATTCTACTCTTTGGCAATATTGATATTACAGTGGACAATAAATCCATAGACCCTTCAAAGTCTATGACTTACAAAGGAATGATGGTGAGCAACGTCCCTAATCTTATTATGACCTTTGGTTACACTAATGCTTCATGGACACTTAGAGCTGACTTAACTGCTGAATATGCTTGTCGATTATTCAACTACATGGATAAAAACGGTTACAAGTACTGTCAACCTACTCCAAATGGAAAAATTGAAATAGATGGTGAGTGGCTAGATTTCAATTCTGGCTATGTATTAAGGGTGTTGGATAAACTCCCGCTTCAAGGAGCACGAGACCCATGGAGAAATACACAGAACTACAAGAAAGATGTTCTTCAGTTAAGGTACGGTCGAATAACCGATAAAGAATTGAAATTTATTAGCTAAGATTTTTAGCTATTTCACTGTATTCCGGATCTTGGTTTTCAAAAGATTGCCAATCGTCAGAAATCTTTAGTTCGTCTATTAGAGTTCGCTTCAATAACTTACCATTATTAAACCATTGCCACGTCCTTGATCTATGCTTCCTATCGTCAGATAACTGAATCATTTCATAGATATAGAGGTCAGGTTCATTTATGCGTTTCCAGTAGAGAAGCATTGTTCGGTCAAATTCATCAAGATCAACTGAAGCTGCCCATCCATCAATAGTTCCTGAGAATATCAATTTATTGTCTTTTATTTTAGCAGGAAAGTCTCGTAACTCTTTTTTGCCGTCTTCCCATCGATAGATGTTGGTCTGATGATACTCTTGATCGTCTATAACCCTGCATAGTAGTCTTGATTTATGTTGGTCAATCTTTTCACCGAAGGAATTGTAATACCGATAATACCCTTCCCAGACTCCGTTCTGGCTGTACAGTAATGGCATACTTTTTGATAATGTCATAATTAAGTCTCTTAATAAAAAAAAGAGGATGAGTTAAAACCCCTCCCCTCAATTCTCTACATAATATCAATCATTTAATTTTGATTGTAGTTTTTTCCAGCTAAGTAAAATGCTGGTAAGCATAATACCGAGAGCAATTGGAAAGTAAGTAATGTAATTGAATAGGGATTCTCAATGCTGTTTGCAATTAAAATATCCGTCATAATTCCAGCCGCTGTCGTAGATAGCCCAATACCGACTAAATTTGTTAAAAATAAGTAATAAGCCAAAACTAATGCCTTATTTTTCTCAGGAGCAAGTTCTTGTATCGATGACGTAATTGGTCCATATAGACAACCCCACTGGAAAAAACCAAGAAACATCATTGAGAAGAAAAGAATACCAGTATCGTCAGTAATTCGATAAAAAATAATAAACGGTGAAAAAATCAATAAACACCAAAACAGAAAGGTTTGCCTCCCTTGTCCAGTTACCTTTGTGAAATAATCACTCCCTATTCCACCAAATAGATTGCCTAGAATTCCTGCTGGCAAACCAATTGTCCCACTTATGATGAGAATGTTAGCTCTATCAAAGCCTTTATCATTCACCAACCACAGTTGATCAAAAACAAGAGCGCCAAGTATAAAATTCGCTGCTATCCCTCCGTAAATTGTCATTCTCAATCGATAACTCTCTTTTATAGTCTGTCTTAATTCATGAATTGATTCTTTAAAGGATTCCTTAGTTAATACTTTACCGATAGGCATGATCTTGATTGCTTGCTCTCTTTTAGGAGTTTCTTTAAATAAAAGCATCAATAGGGCCAATATCAAACCGAGTAAACCAAGAGCATAAAAACAGTTTCTCCAACCCCATAAAGGACCAAGAAAACCTGCTATATAAAAAGAGAGTGTTACGCCAACAGGTACTGCAAGATAATAAAAGCCGGCTACAAAACCCATATTTCTCTTATTAAAGTGCTCTGAGAGGTAGGATAATGACGTGGGAGTTAAAATGGATTCCCCTATTCCAATAAATATTCTCGGGAAAAAGAGCATCCAGAAATTTTTTGCCAGACCAGAGGCTGCTGTTAACAAGCTCCATAAGGCCACTCCAAAAGCCATAAATTTAGGTCTATTAACTCGGTCAGCTATAGCTCCCATAATGACTCCCATCACAGAATAAAAAACTATGAACGCAAGACCAGATAAAATTCCGTATTGAGTATTCGTCAATCCAAGTTCGGGAACTATAAAATTCGAGAAACTGGTTAATAGTTGTCGATCAATAAAATTGAGAATATTTAAGACAGTGAGAAAACCGAGTACAGAAAAGCTCTTAACTGAGCTCACTTAATCACGAACCTTTATAGCGATTTTGCCTATTGCTTCACGTTTTGCTAATAATTCAATAGCATATCCCGTTTGTTCCAGTGGGTATGTTTCTACAACAAAAGGTTTAATTTGGCCTTCCTCAAACATGGCAAACAAATCTTTAAAGTTTGCTGCATTAACCAGTGGTTCTTTCACACAAAAATTACCCCAAAAGACACCTACAATTTGACAGCCTTTGAGCAATGCTAAGTTTAAAGGTATAGATGGTATGCTCGATGTAAATCCAATAACAAGATACCTTCCCTTCCATGCCATTGCTCTCAAAGCTGGTTCAGAATAGGCACCGCCAACAGGGTCAAAAACAACATCAACACCTTGTTTATCAGTTAAAGCTTTAATTTCATTAGAAAAAGCTTTTTGTGAGGCCTTGTCCATGCTGTCCCTTGAATACAGGATTAATTCATCTGCTCCTTGAGTTTTACATAAGTCAAGTTTCTCATTTGACGAGGCAGCAGCTATAACTCTTGCACCCATGGCTTTCGCCACATGAATTGCTGTAATGCCCAATCCACCGGCTGCACCCATTACTAGAACCGTTTCTTTAGGTTGCAGTTCAGCTCGTTGCTTTAGAGCATGTATAGAGGTTCCATAGTTGAGGGGGAATATAGATCCAGTGACATAATCCATTGTCTCTGGAAGAGGCATTATATTGTATGCATTGCATATGGCTTGTTCTGAGAAACCTCCGCTGCCTTTAAAACCGATGACTCGATCGCCGACATTCCACATCTTTACTTTATCTCCTATCGAATTGATAACACCTGCAAATTCACCTCCAGGTGAAAATGGGAAATCAGGTTTAATCTGATACAAACCCTGAACCACTAAAACATCAGGAAATGCTACTCCGGCAGCATGGACAT
>Ga0209034_10000639_pt1 | contig 17380 bp, 16 predicted proteins | sample MarorgKNORR_S2LV_2_FD_188219 | JGI IMG/M metagenome (GOLD analysis project Ga0209034, IMG submission 188219) | Marine microbial communities from the Southern Atlantic Ocean, analyzing organic carbon cycling - 250m_A/KNORR_S2/LV (SPAdes) (version 2) | ecosystem: Environmental > Aquatic > Marine...
AATCTGGTAATGGCTTTTATCTTTATGAACCAGACAAGAGAGGCAAACCCAAAAAGCACGAAAACCCAGATATAGACACATTGCTGGAGGGAGTCAGGTCAACGCCTCGTGATTTCACTGATGAGGAGATAGTAGAGCGTATGATGGTAGCTATGTGCCTGGAAACAGTGAGATGCATAGAAGATGCTATTGTCGAATCACCCATTGAAGCTGATATGGGATTAATATTGGGTATTGGATTTCCAACATTCCGAGGAGGTGCTCTGCGTTATATCGATAGTATCGGTGTGAAAGCTTTCTGTGATATTGCGGACAAATACAGCGAGCTGGGTGATGCCTATCAGCCTACTGAGCAAATGGTAGCCAAGGCCGCTGCGGGCGGAAAGTACTACGGGTAAAGCGGAGAGAGGAACAGTATGAATTTACATGCTAGAGATGCAGTAATAGTCGATGGAATTAGAAGTCCAATGGCTCGTTCTAAAGGAGGGGCTTTTCGAAATGTGCGGGCGGAGGAGCTTTCTGCGCACCTAATTGATGTTTTGATTGAGCGCAATCCGTCTATTCAGGCTGAAGAAACCGAAGATGTAATTTGGGGTTGTGTTAACCAGACTCTTGAACAAGGCTGGAATATTGCACGCAATGCTGTATTGATGTCAGTGTTACCACATTCAACTTGCGGCCAGACTATAAATCGACTTTGTGGCTCTTCTATGTCTGCTTTGCATACAGCTGCGGCTGCGGTTCAGAGTGACAACGGGGATCAATTTATCGTGGGGGGTGTCGAACACATGGGACATGTGAAAATGACCCATGGGCTGATACCTAATCCAAAGGCATCGAAATACATTGCTAAGGCTTCATGGATGATGGGGGTAACAGCGGAGGTGCTCTCCAGAATGCATGGCATCGGGCGCGAACAACAAGATGAATTTGCGGTGCGTTCCCACAAGCTTGCCGGCCAGGCACGGAGCGATGGTGGTTTTAAAAATGAGATAGTATCAATCGAGGGACATAACGATGAAGGGTTTAAAATATTAGTGGAAAACGATGAAACTATTCGATCAGATACCTGCATGGAAAGTCTTGCTCAGCTGCGACCTGTCTTTGATCCTGTTAATGGAACAGTCACCGCGGGAACCTCCTCTCAAATCTCTGATGGAGCTTCAGCTATGTTATTGCTTTCGGCGGAAAGGGCGCAGTCGTTGAATCTCAATATCAGGGCTAGGATAAAATCGATGGCCTATGCAGGCGTAGCTCCGTCCATAATGGGTTATGGCCCTGTGCCAGCATCTCAGAAAGCGCTGAAGAAAGCTGGTTTAAAGATTAGTGATATAGAATGTGTCGAATTGAATGAAGCTTTTGCCGCCCAATCACTGCCCGTGTTGAAGGATTTGGAGTTATTAGATGTTGTCGATGAGAAAGTTAACCTTAAGGGCGGAGCCATTGCACTAGGCCACCCTCTTGGCTGTTCCGGAACTCGCATTACAACGACTTTACTTAATAACATGGAGGAAAAAGATGCGACCTTAGGTTTAGCTACCATGTGTATTGGGTTGGGCCAAGGTATAGCGACAATCTTGGAGCGGGTGTAATTTACAGCTGGGGGCGATAGTAGTGACCGCTAGAAAAGGCCAATTAGAACTCAACCGAAGCCGAAAGAATCTTAGACGTGATGTTGGGCGCGCCATTGCCGATTTCAATATGATCGAGGATGGAGATCTGGTTATGGTGTGCCTTTCTGGAGGAAAAGATTCTTTCACGTTACTAGATATTCTCTTAAATCTGCAGAAATATGCACCGATAGATTTTCAAATACGCGCAGTGAACCTTGATCAGAAGCAGCCTGGATACCCTGCTGATGTGTTGCCTGAATTCTTGGATAAGTTAAAAATTGATTACGACATAATTGAACAAGATACCTATTCCATAGTTAAAGAAAAGATATCGAAAGGGAAAACCTATTGCGGACTTTGTTCTAGATTGCGTCGGGGCATTCTTTATAACCACGCTACATCTGTGGGTGCTGATAAGATTGCACTAGGCCACCACCGCGACGATATTATAGAAACATTATTTCTTAATATGTTTCATGGGGGAAGATTGAGTGCTATGCCCCCAAAATTATTGAGCGATGATAAACGGAACGTAGTGATTCGACCGCTGGCATACTGTAAAGAATTAGAAATCGTCCGTTATGCCAAATTTATGAACTTCCCGATTATTCCTTGTGACCTGTGTGGCAGTCAGAGTCATCTTCAACGAAAAGCGATAAAGTCTATGCTACGGCAATGGGAGAAAGAGTACCCCGGGCGGATAGGATCGATATTTCGCAGCATGACCAGTGTTTCTCTGTCGCAGTTAGCAGATGTTGATCTATTTCCTTTTAAGGATTTGCGGGTGGTTCGTGAGGTTGAGTCTCGTCTGAATTTAGTCGATATTGTTTAAGAGATCAGTTTTAGCTGTTAAGTTCAGATCAAAATGCTCTGTTAATAAGTGCTTATTATGGATATCCCCTATACCGAAATTTCAGAGGAAGCCCTCAAGGCTATAATCCAAGAATATATCACTCGCGAAGGAACTGAATATGGTATTAAGGAATATTCATTTGAGCAGAAAATAGAACAAATAAAGCAGCAGTTACTGAAGGGAGATATTAAGATAAACTTTGATGACGAAACTCAAACCTGCAATCTGGTTCCAAACAGGTAACCACTAAAGAAATGCCTGAGAATTCGAATGAAACAACAAAACAAGTGAATAACACAGTATCAAATAAGGAGTTAGATGCTACTGGGTTGTATTGTCCCGAGCCAGTTATGTTGCTTCATAATAAAATTCGTGAATTGAGGCCGGGAGAAGCGTTAAGCTTAAGAGCTACCGACCCTTCAACAACGCGAGATATTCCTAAATTCTGTCTTTATCTGGGGCATGAATTGCTGGAAAGTGGGAAGCGAGGTGGAGAGTACTTTTATATAATCAAAAAAAAGTCCGGGTAAAAAGGGTAAGGGTTAGTGAATTCTATGCGAGCTAGCCCCCTGGTTTACTTGATAGATGCTTCTATCTATATTTTCCGAGCGCACTTTTCCCCTTATGTCGAATGTTATGATGAGAGCGGAAAAGAATTAAGTGCGCTGTATGGTTTTGCAGGCTTTTTGTTACAATTTATGCGCCGGGTCAAGCCCGATCATATTGCTGTAGCCCATGATGAAAGTCTGTTTTGTGGATTTCGACACAAACTCTGCAGAAATTACAAGTCTAACCGCGAATTACCTGATGAAAATCTTCAAATGCAGCTGACGGGCTGTGGTGATTTCTGTTCGATCATAGGACTACCATCGTTCTCTAGCAAAGTGTACGAAGCAGACGATATTATCGGAACAATTGCAACCAGGGTTCGAGACGAAAAAGAGTGCGATGTAAATATAGTTTCATGCGACAAGGATCTTGTTCAGCTACTGAAGAAAGAGTCTGATTGTTTATGGGATTATAATGGCAATAGAAAACGATTCCGTAGTCACATAATAGATGAATTTGGCGTGCATCCAGAACAGTTTCCAGATTATTTGGGGCTCATTGGTGATTCGGTTGATTGCATTAAAGGTGTGCCTGGAGTTGGCCCTGTAAAAGCTAAGGAATTGCTGAACCAGTTTTCATCATTAGAATCGATCTATCTGAATCTTGATAAAGTAACGACATTGCAACTTCGTGGGGCAGCGCGTTTAACAGAATTATTGGGGAAACACCGCGACCTTGCGGAACTAAGTAAAGTTCTGGCGACTATTGTGTGTGATGTGAAAGATACAGAAGAACCATTTTCTCACGTTGTCTTGGAAAATCTAGTACCGCAGCCAGTTAATGAAGCTGCACTTTGTGAATTTTTCAAAACTTACAAATTTGGGCCACGAGATCAGGAACGATTAATGACATTGGCTCAGAGACTTAATACTTAGTAATTTCATTATGAAAATAGTTGCGGATGCTAACCTGTACGATATTCAGAGAGCATTTGAAGGAACCGGCGAGTTGGTCCTCGTTCCTGGGCGACAACTAGATAGGGAGCATTTGAAAGGTGCAGAAGCGTTGCTGGTACGATCTGTAACTCAGGTAGATGCTGAATTATTGAAAACTTCTAATGTTAGGTTCGTAGGCACTTTTACCAGCGGGGCCGACCATATTGATAATACTTATCTGGCAAGCAGAGATATAACCTTTGTTGATGCCAAAGGCAGTAATGCTAACGCTGTTGTAGACTATTGTTTCGCTGCGCTTGCCTATTGCATAACTAAGAAATCTCTCAGTCTAGAAGATTGCAAAATAGGCATCATTGGCGGAGGTAATGTTGGCGGGCTATTTGCCGAGAAATTAAGACGATTGAATGTTGATGTACGTATTTGCGATCCTTTATTACAGCGTGCAGCTACTGCATCTTCACTCGAAAAGTACTGCTCTATGGACGCGGTTGGGCAATGCGATGTAGTTTCCTTGCATGTGCCGTTAACCATGGAAAACGACTATCCAACCTACGGGCTTATAGATGCTGCATTTTTGGCGACGTTGCCCCATTCAGCTACGTTAATAAATACCTGTCGTGGGTCCGTAGTTGATGAGGCTGCTCTCCTTAAACTACTAATTAAACGACCAGATCTTACTTGTATCGTCGATGTTTGGGAAAACGAACCAATTCCCAATTCCTCTTTAGTGAAAAAGGTGGATATTGCGACTCCTCATATTGCTGGGTACAGCGTTGAAGCAAAAAGACGAGCCATAACTCACGTTTTAGGACGGTTTCGAAAGGAATTCGATCTGCCAGGGCAAGAAGAGCCTACATATGAGGATAGTAAGGCACTTAAGGTTACAAATATTCTGAAAGATGACCCATGGGCAACCGTACTAAAATTATTCCCGTTATGTAACTTTAGTAAAAAATTCAAAATGTCTTATGCACATGAAAATAGAGCAGATGTTTTTGATCGATTTCGTCAGAATATGGTTACGCGCAGAGAATTCAATAAAATGAAGCTACCGTATACAAATTTAGCAGAAACGCAGCGGTCCATCTTGGAGGCTCTGGATATGGAGTTTTACTAAGGCGACCGATATTGTTCAAGCAAGCTGCTGATTTTTGTAACTGCCTTCCTGAGCTCATCCACCTTGGGTAGGAATACCAGTCTTAGGTGCTGTTTATCTCCTATATTAAATGCACTGCCCTGTACTACCAGTATTTTTTTCTGATTAAGAATATCTAAGATTAGAGCGATATCGTCATCGATCTTATATACCATTGGATCGAGACAGGGGAACAGATAGATAGCGCCTTTAGGTTTAACGCAACTCACACCCGGGATTTGATTTAATAATTGCCAGGCCAAATCTCGTTGTTTCAAGAGCCGGCCTCCAGGCAAGGTTAATTCGTTTATATTTTGATAACCTCCCAGAGCGGCCTGTATAGCAAGCTGTGCTGGAACATTTGCGCATAAGCGCATGTTTGTAAGTATTTCGAGACCTTCAATATAGTTGTTAGCGGCTTCTTTGGGACCGCTCAGGATCATCCAACCGGATCGAAATCCTGCGAGTCTGTATGATTTTGACAGCCCGTTAAAGGTAACAATAAAAAGGTCGTCGCACAGGGAAGCTGCCGGAATATATTTGGCATCGTCGTACACTATCTTACTGTATATTTCGTCGGCAAATAGGATTAGTTTGTGCTTGCGTGCAAGCTCAATTAAATCCAACAGAATTTCATGGCTATAAACAGCTCCTGTTGGGTTGTTTGGGTTGATAATAACTAAGGCTCTACTTCGGTCTGTAATTTTTGATTCAATGTCTGTAATGGAAGGAAACCAATCTGCCTGCTCATCGCATACATAATGAATTGGTTGCCCCCCACTAAGACTCACTGCTGCAGTCCACAACGGGTAATCCGGTGCTGGGATTAACACTTCGTCACTATCATTAAGCAGAGCCTGCATTGCAATCATTATTAGTTCGCTCACACCGTTGCCTAGATAGATATCGTTTATCTTGACATTGGCGATTTCTAGCGTCTTGCATTCTTGCATAATGGCCTCGCGCGCTGAATGGAGGCCTTTTGAATTGCTGTAACCTTGAGCGTTGTGAAGGTTTTGTACTACATCGAGCAGAACCTCGTTTGAGGCGTTGAAGTCAAAAGCAGCGGGGTTGCCGATATTAAGCTTTAATATCTCGTGCCCTTCTCCTTCTAGTCGTTGCGCTTCTTCAAGTACAGGTCCGCGAATGTCGTAGCAGATATTATCGAGCTTATGAGATTGCTCAATATTATTGAGACAGATATCATTTATTGGCTCAATCTGTTCCATAGTCGACTAGTTAGAGGATGATGTAACTATTTCTTTCCGATTTCGATAAAATCTCGGGTTCACAGAATAGTGATTCGTTAGAAAGGCACAGTATTGATTACAATACTTCCCGCCTGAAAAGCTTTATTCTACAATAAGTTAGACCAGATATGAATTGGTGGGTGTAATTGATGTTAAAAAAAGCAGACATACCGAATAAGATTGCTAAAACCGAACAGCAATGGCAGGAAGAGCTCGACGAGGAGAGTTACCATGTGCTCAGAAAGAAGGGCACTGAGCGTGCCTTCACAGGGAGATATTGGAATTTAAAAGATAAAGGGATATATAACTGTGCCGGCTGTGGCTTAAATCTTTTTTCGTCAGATGCAAAATATGATTCGGGTTCGGGTTGGCCAAGCTTTTATCAGCCTTCATCAAAGAGCAATATTACTGAATTAGCAGATAGTTCCGGTGGAATGATCAGGACCGAGGTAATATGTAAGAAGTGTGAATCACATTTGGGACACGTGTTTCCTGATGGACCTCCAAAAACAGGGCTGCGTTACTGTATAAATTCTGCTTCCTTAGTTTTTAAAAAGATAGAAGAAAATTAATGCAAGCGCTACAGCAGAACGGAAGAAAGCCTCTTATTTGGATCGAGCCAGCTTCTCCCTAAGGTTTGCCATGAAGTGATTGAGATTGCTTTCGGCTTCTGAACGATACCTAAACGGACCGACAATTTGACCTTCACGGGTTTCGAAATACCAGACGTCTTGTTGGGTAAACACGCGATAACTAAGCGCAGGGTCTTCAGAAAGGCATAGATCTTTCTCTTGAAGATCGGTCATTGATGTTATTCCTAATAGTCGAGCAGGCCTCAAATCAGCTCTTAGACCGGATTGGTCTCCGCTAGCTTACGGCTACAGCCAACAAGTTGTTAGCTCTGACTATAAAATCAGTGTGTAACCCTAAGCTAGCGAGTAGAGAAACAATAATCATTATTAAATTATATTTAAAGGCCGCAAAAAATATGCCATTTCTCTTGGCACAAATAGGTTGTACAATTTTTAATCAAGTAAAATTATAGAGTTATATCAACAAGGTACAGAGTTTTTTGAAAATACAAGGGGTTTTGTTTTTCGTGTAGAAACAAAGGGATAGAAAAAACTTTTAAACGAACAAAAAAAAATACTGTAGTAAAATAATAAAAAAATTTCTATGGTTCGATGAAACTTTTGGCAATCTGTAGCGTTTCTTTAGTATTAATATTCAAAAAATGTCGACGGTCTGTTTTTTCGAACTTTACTAAGACATTCTCAACTGCCGACATGACTGGTTTCGGGCCGAAGAGCCCATTTTCAATAGCCTGTTCAACAATTGGCAGAGTTTTCAGAGACCATAAAGAGAAGAGGGGCTGTACTTGCCCGGCACATTCACTCCAAGCGACTTGCTTATCTTTGTCTTCCAATTCCTGCTTTAGCTTATCTACAAGGGTATGGGGAAACCACGGCACATCTGCTGGAAAGCAGGCCAGATAAGCTGAGTCTGGCTTGACTCCTGTGGAGAGCATCCAATGCATCGCACTGCAAATGCCGACAAGAGGGCCGCTATATGCTTGTTTGATGTCAGATATTAGCGGTAATTTCAGATATTCAAATTTTTTTAAATTTCGGTTTACACTAATAATCAGTTGACCGACCTGTTCTGCACTATTCGCGACGACATGTTCTATAAGAGGAGCATCATCTAATATGAGGAAAGCCTTGTCTCGAAATCCCATCCTTGACGCTTTCCCGCCAGCTAGCACGACGCCTGTAATCTGTTGTTTCTTGATCATTGTAAGGTGAGTGATTATTTAAGCTGTGTTTTGGTAATCAGAAAATGTTGATCAAATTTTAAGTTGAAAAATCCTTTATTATCCATCACTGACTCAAATGTCGATTCAGTTCTCTGCCCTTGATCTACAGATTGAAGTTGACATATCGATATGGGAAAATCGCGCACTTTGCGATCAAGCTAAAACTCAATAAGTTATTGAATTTTTTCTAATCAGTGTCTGCTTTTTCAGCATTATACCCGTCCACCGTGAATCTTTGCCCACAAAATAAGCTACAAACTTTTTTAATTGGAAAAACATGGCTAGACAAACCCATAAATTGAGAGGCTCTAGATGCAAGTTTCAGTTGAAACTATCGAGGGATTAAAACGCAAAATGACCATCGCCATACCTGGTGACAAGGTCGATACCGCCGTTAACGACCGCCTGCAAGATACAGCTAGGACTTTGCAGCTAAAAGGGTTTAGGAAAGGTAAGGTTCCGGTTAAGGTTGTCAAGAGTAAGTTCGGGGAAGGGGTACGCCAGGAAGTTGTTGGTGAGCTAATGAATCAGGGCTACTATGATGCTTTAAACCAAGAAAGGTTAAAGCCAGCGAGTCAGCCGCAAATCGAAGCAACAAAATTACAAGAAGGAGAAGATCTTGAATTTATAGCAATTTTTGAGGTCTATCCTGAAATCGAGTTGCCTGAATTTTCAAAAATTACTGTAGATATGCTTACTGCAGAAATCACCGATACCGATGTAGATGAAATGGTAGAAACCTTAAGGAAACAACGTCGGACCTGGGAGAAAATTGATCGTGCAGCTCAAGAAAAGGATATGGTTGACATAGATTATTTGGGAAAGAAGAACGGTGAGGAATTTGAAGGCGGCCAGATGAAAGGCGCTAACCTGGAACTTGGTTCAGGACGTATGATAGCTGGATTCGAGCAAGGCATCGTAGGTCGAAAGGCTGGGGAAGTATTCACCTTGAGTCTTGAATTTCCCCAACAGTACCACAGTGAAGAATTAGCGGGCCAAGCGGTCCAGTTCGACATAACACTCAACTCAGTAAGCGAAGAAATTTTGCCTGAGATAGATGAAGAGTTTTTCCGTAGCTTTGGAGTAGAAGAAGGAGGCGAGGGAGCCTTTCGGAAAGAAGTTAGTAACAATATGAGTCGTGAGATGAAAACTGCTAGTCGCAGTAAATTCAAGAATAAGATCATGGATGCCGTTATTGATTTGGTTGATATCACTGTTCCTGAAGCCCTTATTACGGCAGAAGTTCAACAAATGAAAAACCAGGCTATTCAAAGAATGGGCGGTGGCAATGAAGCAGACCCTTCAATGCTCCCTGATGAGCCTTTTCAGGAGCAGGCTAAGCGCCGCGCGAGTTTGGGTTTAATTCTAGGAGAAGTTATCCAGGAAGAGAATCTGCGGGCAGATCCTGCGAAAGTGCGTGAGTCGGTGGAAGAATTAGCATCGACCTACGAATCCCCTGATGATGTAGTTAACTGGTACTACGGTAATAAGGAGCAATTAGCGACAATAGAATCCACAGTACTCGAAGATCAGGTTTTCGACTATATTATTGATCAAGCTAAAGTGAACGATAAACAGGTTTCCTACCAGGATATTATGGAACCTGAGCCCAAGAGTGATGAAACAGGCTAAACTCAGGTTTAGCTTAAGCTTATAACAATGTTAAGGATTTCAGAATGGTTAAAAATTCAGCACCTAACGCTGCTTTGATACCAATTGTCGTGGAGCAAACCGCTCGAGGAGAGCGTTCTTATGACATTTACTCCCGACTACTTAAGGATAGGGTTATCTTCATGACGGGGGTTGTCGAGGATCATATGGCTAACCTTATTGTGGCTCAGCTATTGTTTTTAGAGTCGGAGAATCCAGATAAGGACATACACCTTTACATTAATTCGCCAGGAGGCTCAATCACGGCAGGCTTGTCCATTTACGATACGATGCAATTTATCCAACCTGATGTAAGCACAATGTGTGTGGGGCAGGCGGCCAGCATGGGCGCTATGTTGTTAGCTGGCGGTGCCAAGGGTAAGCGGCTCGCTCTTCCTCACTCTCGTATGATGATTCACCAGCCAAGTGGAGGAGCTCAAGGGCAAGCATCAGATATTGAAATACAAGCTAATGAAATCATAGAGTTAAGAAGAATACTTAATTATTTACTTTCAATAAATACAGGCCAAACAGAAAAAACTATAGCTCGCGATACTGAACGGGATAATTTCCTGAGTGCCAAAGAAGCGTGTGATTACGGCCTGGTCGATAAAGTAATCGAACGAAGAGTAGATAATAAAAAGAGTGAGCTATCCGTCAAAAAGAGTAAACCGCAAGAATCTGAATAAACTCAAACGGTTTGGCTTGCAATCAAGGCAGTCTGTCTCCATTTTAGAAGATTGTGGGAATCTGGTTTTTGCAAGGGGTGAAACGATTCTTTGAACAAGAAATGGTAAGTGCTCTACTAGAATGTACAGGTTAATCAAATAGAACAGTCTAAGAGTATGCTGGCTAACAAATTGAAAATACAAAAATAGGCTTTTTATATTATGTCAGACGATGGTTACAAAAAAGGAGACGATAACGGTAAGTTGTTATATTGCTCTTTTTGCGGCAAAAGCCAGCACGAAGTGCGAAAGCTCATCGCCGGGCCTTCTGTGTTTGTTTGTGACGAGTGTGTGGATTTGTGCAATGACATAATCCGAGAAGAGATACAGGAGAGAGATTCGGAGTCCGCTATTCGAAAATTGCCTATTCCGGAAGAAATAAAGAATATCCTGGACGACTACGTAATAGGACAGGAAAGCGCCAAGAAAGTACTGTCGGTGGCGGTTTATAACCATTACAAACGTCTTAACTACGCTAAAAGCAATCAGGAAGTAGAACTAAGTAAGAGTAATATCCTGATGATAGGACCAACTGGTACCGGTAAAACGCTACTAGCAGAGACCTTAGCGAGGCTTCTAGATGTTCCATTCACTATTGCTGATGCGACCACTCTCACCGAAGCTGGGTACGTGGGCGAAGATGTAGAAAATATAATTCAGAAGTTACTGCAGAAATGTGACTACGACGTAGAAAAGGCTCAGATTGGTATTGTTTACATTGATGAAATTGACAAGATTTCCCGAAAATCTGATAACCCTTCGATCACACGCGATGTTTCGGGCGAAGGTGTACAGCAGGCTTTATTGAAATTAATAGAAGGTACTATCGCGTCGGTACCTCCTCAGGGAGGGCGCAAACACCCGCAGCAGGAATTCCTGCAAGTTGATACATCCAATATATTGTTTATTTGCGGTGGAGCGTTTGCAGGACTGGACAAGATTATTCGGGACAGATCTGATAAGAGTGGCATAGGATTTGCGGCTGAAGTTAGGAGTCCTAGCAACGATCGGCAAGTAGGTGAGACGCTACGTGAGGTAGAACCAGAGGATTTGGTGAAGTACGGATTGATTCCAGAGTTTGTAGGCCGGCTACCTATGATTGCCACCTTGGACGAGTTAGATCTTGAAGCCTTAGTTAGAATTGTTCGTGAACCGAAAAACTCTCTTACCAAGCAGTATTCAAAGCTATTCGAGATGGAACGAGTTGAGATTCAATTTCGGGAGGACGCTTTGCTTGCAATCGCGAAAAAAGCACAGGAAAGAAAGACCGGCGCTCGCGGATTAAGATCTATCATGGAGGCTGTACTACTGGATAGCATGTACAAAATCCCCTCTCTTGAAGAAGTTAGTAAAGTCATCATTGATGCGGCTGTTATTGAGGGCGAATCTGAACCCTTGTTGATGTATGAAAATGTAGAGCAGCCCACTAAATCGGCCGTGGATGAATAATACAGCTATCGAACCTTGATTTATTGATGGCTAGGCCCTATTTCTTTGGTACGGTTTTATGATTTTATCAGAGGTGACCTATAAATATGTCTGCTGACCTTTCAGGACACGTGATTTTTCCTCTGCTTCCTCTCAGAGATGTTGTGGTATATCCCTTGATAGTGCAACCGCTGTTTGTGGGTCGCCCTAAGTCAATAAAAGCCCTGGAAGCGGCGATGGCTAGCGATAAGCAAATTTTGCTGGTGGCTCAGAAAAACCCTAATGAAGATGAACCTAACCTGGACGATCTATTTGCTATTGGCACAGTGGCTACCATATTGCAGTTGGTTCGACTACCTGATGGTACTGTAAAAGTTCTGGTAGAAGGTCTGGATCGCGCGATGATAAGCAACGTTGGGTTGGAAGACGACTATTTCAAAGCCGAGACCAATGTTCTTCAGACAGAAGAAATGCCCGAGAAGGAATCGGCTCCATTAATTCGGTCGCTATTGTCCCAATTTGATCAGTACGTGCAACTAAGTAAGAAAATTCCTCCGGAGGTAATGACATCTATCTCTAGTATAGATGCGCCTGGCAGATTGGTAGATACAATTGCTTCACATATGGCGTTGCAATTGCAGGAAAAACAAAATCTATTGGAACTGGCCTCCTTGCAAGCGAGAATTGAACACTTAATGGCTTTGATTGAATCCGAAATAGACTTATTTCAGGTAGAAAAGCGGATTCGTGGAAGAGTTAAAAAACAGATGGAAAAAAGCCAACGTGAGTACTATCTCAACGAACAAATGAAAGCCATCCAGAAGGAAATGGGTGAGATGGAAGATGTGCCTTCTGAGGCAGAAGAGCTCCAACAACGAATTGATGAAGCTGGAATGTCTAAGGATGCCAAGGAAAAGGCTCTGTCTGAACTAAACAAGTTGAAACTCATGTCGCCCATGTCCTCAGAAGCTTCGGTAGTGCGTACTTACCTGGATTGGATGGTTAATATTCCGTGGAAGAAGCGCAGTAAAGTCCGCCTTGATTTGGTCAAAGCCGAAGAAATCTTGGAAAATGACCACTATGGACTAAAAGAAGTAAAAGAACGCATCCTTGAATATCTGGCAGTCCAAAAACGCGTAAAAAAACTAAAAGGACCAATTCTGTGCCTTGTTGGCCCCCCAGGAGTAGGTAAAACTTCGTTAGGAGAATCTATCGCTAGGGCGACGAACCGAAAATTTGTTCGCATGGCTCTCGGAGGTGTTCGAGATGAAGCCGAGATAAGAGGTCATCGACGCACCTATATCGGGTCGTTACCTGGGAAGCTACTTCAGAAACTTTCAAAAATCGGCGTGCGGAATCCGCTGTTTCTTTTTGATGAGGTCGACAAAATGGGAATGGACCATCGAGGAGATCCAGCATCGGCTTTACTTGAAGTTCTAGATCCAGAGCAAAATCATAGTTTCAATGATCATTACTTAGAGGTGGATTATGATTTGTCCGATGTCATGTTTGTTTGCACTTCTAACAGTATGAACATACCAGAGCCTCTGTTAGATCGAATGGAAGTTATTCGGATACCAGGTTATACCGAGGACGAAAAGGTTAATATTGCCGAGCGTTATCTTATCCCTAAGCAGAAAAAAAATAACGGGTTAAATGGTCACGAAATGGAATTCGCGGAAGAACCTGTCCGCGACTTGGTCCGCTATTACACTCGCGAAGCAGGTGTGCGCGGATTGGAACGCGAAATAGCTAAAATCTGCCGAAAAGTTGTTAAAGAAAATTCCTTGGGTAAAAAGGCGCAGCCAATTAAGCTTACTAGTGAAATGCTGGAAACTTACTCCGGAGTTCGAAAATACGATTACGGTAAGGCAGAGGAAGAGAATAAAATAGGGCAAGTTAAAGGTTTAGCTTGGACCCAGGTAGGCGGTGAGTTGTTAACTATTGAAGCTCTTGCTGTTGAAGGTAAGGGCAAAACCATCAAGACTGGATCTCTAGGAGACGTCATGCAGGAGTCTATCCAGGCAGCCTTTACTGTGGTGAGAAGTAGAGCTCAATCACTTGGCCTAGACGCAGCTTTTCATGAGAAGTTTGACTTGCATATCCATGTCCCTGAGGGAGCCACGCCTAAAGACGGACCGAGTGCAGGTGTTGGTATGTGTACAGCGCTTGTTTCTGTGCTCACGGATATTCCGGTTCGGTCTGATGTTGCGATGACGGGAGAAATCACCTTGCGAGGCCAAGTACTGCGTATTGGTGGTTTGAAGGAGAAATTACTGGCGGCTCACCGCGGAAATATTAAAACAGTTATCATTCCTGCCGACAACGAAAGAGACTTAACTGAAATTCCTGACAACATTAAAGCTGACTTAGAAGTCGTACCAGTTCGTTGGATTGATGAAGTATTGGAGCAAGCATTGCAATATCAACCGACTCCGTTGAGGGAAAAAACGAAGCGGAAACCGGGGAAAAAAGGCAAGAAACAAGATATAGATCAGGGCTCAGATGAAAAGCACATAAATACACATTAATCCCGTATGTTTTATGTTGACATGGCTTTCTGGCAATTGGTATAAAGATCGCGTCATACATAGAGTATGGGCAATCTTCGGGAAAACTGTATCTACTAAATCTAAGCTTACAAATTTTTGTTTTTTGGTTGAAAACTTCTTAATTGAGTTGAGACTAATTCGATGTATTTTATAAATCAGTTTTCTCTTATCGGTGCTTAAAAATTTGAGCGTTCATTGAAAAACAACTTCTACCAAAAAAGGGGATAATGTGAATAAATCAGAACTAATAGATGCTGTTGCTGCAAGTGCGGACCTTCCAAAAGCTGCTGCGGGTCGCGCGATAGATGCAATGATTGACACGGTTACGGGTTCATTAAAGAGAGGTGATCCGGTTGTTCTTGTAGGTTTTGGTACGTTTGCTACTAAGAATAGAGCAGCGCGTACTGGTCGTAATCCCCAAACAGGTGCGCCAATTGAAATAAAAGCTGCTCGTGTACCAAGTTTTAAGGCAGGTAAAGCACTTAAAGAATCAGTTAATTCTCTGTGGTAATAGCTTAAACTGCAATATTAAATAGAGCGGTTAAGCATAGAATTTTTATACAGATCTTTCCGCTTATTGGTAGGAAGTCTTGGTTGTTAGCGGGCCAGGTCTGTTTTGTCGACCCGGTCCAGGTTTGTTCATTAAGGGCGCATCTTTGATGCGCCCTTTTAGTTATTATTCACTATTCAGAATTTCGTAGAATCAGAAAATGCTTCAGGATATTAGAGATAATTCACAAGGCGTAATCAGCAAAGTCATTATAGGTGTGATTATTGCGGTCTTTGCTCTCACTGGCGCCTCTTACTTAATTGATAGACTACCCATTACTTCAGTGGCAGAGGTTAATGGGGAAGAAATTACTGAGGCTCAGTTGCAGGCGGAGACCCAGCAGTTTTTAAACTCGATCGGCGCTGGGATAGATTCGATAGATCAGGAACTGCTTGAACAGATAGCTTTGAATCAACTTATCGAACAAGTTATCTTGCGACAATCTACAGAAGATGCCTCCATGGCTATATCCAGCAATGAAATTGATCGACAAATATTACAAACCGAAGCGTTTCAGATCGACGGAGTTTTTAACTCCGATCTTGCAGTACGCACAATGGCAGCCCAATTTTTGAATGTTCCTCAGTATCGCGCATTCTTAAGGCAGCAGCTTCTTCTGGTCCAAATGGCGAATGCGTATTCCAGTTCAAATTTTGTTACTAAAGCTGAACTAAACAAGGTCGCCGAGCTTACCGGTCAAACCCGTGATTTTCGTTATATCTCTATTACTTTAGGCGCCCGTACGTTGGGAACCGCGATTAGTAATAATGAGATTGCAGCATACTATGAAGCGAATACGGACAATTTCATCGAAGAAGAAAGTGTATTACTGGATTACGTGGTATTGAGCAAAAATCAAATTGCCGGAGAAATCCAAGTCGATGAAGCCCAACTGCGAGCCCAATATGAGTCTGAACGCGAAGTATATGAAGGTTCATCGGAAAAGCGTGCTGCTCATATTCTTTTTGAAGTGGGAGCAGATCGTGGTGAAGACGATGCTCTTGCACTAGCAGGGGCGGCTCGGCAGAGAATTGTTGATGGTGAAGATTTTGGGGCTCTCGCACTGGAGTTTTCCAGCGATGTTGTCTCAGCCGAAGAAGGCGGCGATATAGGTTACACGGATGGTAGCGCTTTCCCTCTGGAAATCGAAGAAGTTTTAGAATCCCTTACGCTGAATGAATTATCTGGCCCGATTGTCACGGAGTTTGGTGTACACCTAGTAAAACTTACCGAGGACTCAGAAAATCTTTTCCAGCCCTATGAGGAAGTTGCAGAGAGAATAGAACGGGATCTAAAAAGTGCTGAAGTCGAATTAATTTATGGTGAAAGGCTTGGGAATTTATCGAACTTGGCTTTCGAAACTGGCGATTTGTTGACGATATCGGAAGAGTTAAATCTTGTTATTTTACAGAGCGAGCCTATCGGTCGCTCTGGTGGAAGCGCAATATTTGCTAATCAGGCTTTAATTACAGCGGCTTTTTCCGACGAAGTATTGCTTGAGGGGAATAATAGCGATGTAATCGAATTAGATACGGAGCAAGCAGTGGTTTTGCGCGTCCGCGAATTTACTGAAGCAGCTGTACAACCTCTTCAAGAAGTGCAACCCGAGATAGCTGTAATCCTTCGTACAGAGATGGAAAAGGATGAAGTACAAGAACTTGGGAATCGACTGCTAGCCGCGGCAGTAGCAGGTGAAGGACTAGATGAATTACTGGTAGAAAATGAACTGGGATGGATCGTTGAGGAAGCAGTCGAGCGGATTGCTTTTACGGCTAATCGAGAAATCATTAATAAAGCTTTCGAGATGCAAAGACCTACCAGTGAAGCCGTACTAGCTACTATTACCTTGGATAATGGTACTTTCGTGCTTTTGGAGCTTAATCAAGTTCGGCCTGGAGCCATTGATTCCTTGGAAGAAGATGAGCTCATTACCTTGACGGACACACTAGCTAGTAGTCTAGGTAATAGCGATTTCGAGGCATTCTTGAACAATCTTAAGGGAAACGCGGATATTCAACTAAGAGACGTCATAGAAGATTTCTGACGATAAATTAGCTGAATCGCATTTCTACTGGTTACTCTATAGTTTCTTCGAGAGATCCCATCGCAGTTGTATTGAATCCCCCGTCCACGTACAGGATCTCACCGCTAATTCCTGAAGCTAGGTCAGAGCAAAGGAAGGCGGCAGCATTTCCAACTTCATCAGTTGTGACATTTCGACGCAGCGGTGTTTGATTAGAGCTGGTTTGCAGCATTTTACGAAAATTTTTGATGCCCGATGCGGCCAGAGTCCTGATAGG
>Ga0209034_10000640_pt1 | contig 17377 bp, 17 predicted proteins | sample MarorgKNORR_S2LV_2_FD_188219 | JGI IMG/M metagenome (GOLD analysis project Ga0209034, IMG submission 188219) | Marine microbial communities from the Southern Atlantic Ocean, analyzing organic carbon cycling - 250m_A/KNORR_S2/LV (SPAdes) (version 2) | ecosystem: Environmental > Aquatic > Marine...
ATACGGTTAGCTGCCATATTCAAGCCTTCTCTGGCGAACCCTAAATCCCTTGAAATTATCTCTAGTTTTGACGAGCTGGCCAATTTACCAGCATAGTCTTCCAAAAATTGATCCACATGTGACTCGTCCTCGGCCATACCTCGAAAAACGCGGTACATAGGCAGCGTCCTTACGAAGTTGTGCACCTCTTCCCGTTCGAAGTTCGGATGCCGGTCCAGCAAAACCGATATACCAAAATCAATCAGTCTGCAGGAACCATCATCAGAAACCAGGAGGTGAGATCGGCCTCTGGGATCGGAGAACGTGACGTCATTATAATAAATATCTGCCTCGTGGAGGCGGCGGACGATTGCCCCGACGTTTGAGCCTACCATAGACAAGAAATCGTCGGTAAGCCGCTCCTGCGGCAACTCGGTGAAGAACGTTCCAGGAACGAACTCCTCCGTCAGATAACCCGGCAGAGACTCCAACTGTTCCGGCCCAACGCTTATCCCGCCTGCTATCTGTGCTATCTGGTCCTCTCGGCTGTTCTGCAAAGGCTTTATCACGATCGACCGATCGCGAAAAAGCACGGTGGCAACCATCCCTCTCGCTCGGCCAGAGAATTCCAACGAGGGCACATCCTCGCCTGACCGCAGAGGGCGGTACACCTCTGGGAAGAACGCATAACGAGAGAGGGCTTTTACCACCGGGTCGGCGGTTAACCGGATGAACAGTGGCATCTCGAGGTCAAACAATTTCCAGAACGCCGGCATATGCTCAGGAACTGGCATGCCGGACGCGGGTCGCATGGCATTGATTACTTCTTCTGGAGGTTTGGGTGGAGGCGGAGCGATGGCCCGCCGGATAACCGCAACTTCCTCTGGCGTATAATCCAAAGGCATCAGTCCGCCACGAAGTGGGCACCGTCAGCGCCTAGCTGCAGATCACGTTCCCGCACCACAGCGTCTGCGTTCAACATTCCATATATATGTGGATAAATCTCGCCCGAACGGCTGGGCTCGTGCTTCAACGGTGATTTGAGCTTGTCCAGATCCACATCCAGAACCATAAGTCCCAGATCACCTGGATAAAGGCGTGCCGCCACCTTGAGAAGTTGCGTAATATCCTTGGAACAGTGGATGAACCCTTCTTCTAACAGGCTGGGTGCCGCGTATTCACCAGCCGGCCTGGCAGCCTCCCAAGCGTCTTTGTAGGTCAAATGGAAAATCAAAGCCATTAAAATACTCCAACGGATTTCGGGACTGTGCCGCAATAAATTGTACCCCAGAGCAGCGAGTGTTAGGATGAAAGCCGCACCAGATGGGGGAGTTCCAGCATGAGATCAGAGATCAACGAAGGATCAGGCCTTCAGTACATCACCATAGTGCCAGATGAGTACACCCCGGAATCGACCTATCCTCTGGTGATAATGCTGCACGGCTTTGGCGCCAACATGCAAGACCTGGCCGGACTGGCCCCCGCCATCAACGCCACTGGCTATGTTTATGCCTGCCCAAATGCTCCGATCCCTTTCCAACTAGGGCCAGGCCACTCCGGGTTCGGGTGGATGACCCCCAGAGGTGGCGGAACGCCTGAAGAGACTGCCAACTCCGAGCTGTTACTAAGCGATTTCTTCGATACCGTTTTCCAGCAGTTCAACGTCTCACCGGGCCAGGCGCTATTACTCGGATTTTCTCAGGGCGGCGGGATGACCTACCGCTGTGGACTGGGCAGAGCCGACAAATTCGCAGGGTTGGCTGCTTTAAGCGCAACATTACCTGATCAAGATGAACTGGTGACGCGCTTACCGGAAGAACGGAGCCAACCGATATTCGTCGCCCATGGCCGGTACGACCAGATGGTCTCTGAGGATACTGCCCACTCAGCCAAGGTATTTCTAGAGAGCAACGGATACAGCCCTGACTTCCATCTCTATGACATGGGCCATGAGATCAGTGGCGAAGAGCTGAGAGACCTTGTCCCTTGGATGGCTGGAGTGCTGCCGCCACAAGGCTGATCGGATTTAGTTACCATCGTCCTTCCATGTAATCATCTTGTCTATGGTGATCTCCAGCAGGACCATTCGCTCCTCGCCAAGCAGTTCCTTAGCGAACTCAACTCCTCTTTCCGGACCGTCGTAGAGAACGCACATCCGCTCCACTATTGGCGCTAGAGCTTTCGACGATAACTTTGCCTGCCCTTCAAGCACAACATAGGACAACGGACGCTCGGGCGTTGCGATGGAAACCGCAACGCCCGGGTTCTGCAGAATGTTCTTCACCTTAACAGCACCGCCGTCGGCCATGACCCAGGCTTTGCCTTCATCCCAAAGGAACCATACCGGCGCAACATGTGGCCTGCCTGCTGGACGAATGGTTACGAGATGAGCGATCTGAGGCTGAGCTAAAAACGATTCCTGCTCTTTGTGGGTGAGTCTGGCCATAATTTTTCTCCGTATGATTTCAGGCACAAGATCGGGCTAATATAGCAGACACATGAACCTTTCGTTACTACCTCTCATCCTTGCTACTGTCTTGACTAATGCTTGCGGCGGTAGTTCCAAGACCGCCGCTCCTTTAGTCACGCTACCCGAATATGAAGGGCCTCACGATTCCGGCATCGAATGGTGGTACTCCAACGGGCGATTCACCGACGACCGCGGGCAGGAGTACAGCTACCATTACGTCACCTTCCAAAGCGAAGCCGCCGGCGCGGTTAGGGCGTCGTAATGCCTTCATTGGGATTAAGCCTGGAACTGGATCCGGTGCTGTAAGACGCGGAATTCGCTGACAGTTGGTACACTCCAGCGGCCTACTGGCAAGGCGCAGTAAGGGTCAGCGGTACCCACCGGGAGGGACCCGTACAGGGGAGACGCTTTATGGAACTAGTCGGTTACGGCCCTCAGCAGCTGAAACAGACACCGGCCCTTTAAGAGTTCAGCCCCATTATCATCTCCGCCATTCGTGCCTGTTCCGACGGAATATCTGCTGGCTGTACCGGGATAGGCAGCGTGCTGAGCTCATTTAGTACAGGACCGGAAAGGACATCGGCCTCTGCGTCAGTGAGTGACCATTTAGCTGCTATGTCTGCCGTACCATAGATCACCGCCTGGCGAAAGCCGTAGTCAGCAATGGCGCGGTTGGCTATGTCGATAACTTTTTCCATCTTTCTCGCCTACTGGGCACCCGCCCAAGCGCCACCGTCGATGATGTATGTGCTTCCACTCACATATGACGCTTCGTCTGAAGACAGCCACAGCACCAGATTGGCGATCTCATCTGCTGTGCCTACCCGACTCATGGGATGGCCTTCATTGCGGCCGACGAATGCCTCCGCGCTAGCGGTACTGCCCCGCATCTGAGGGGTGTCCACGCCACCCGGGGCTATGCAGTTAATGCGAACACCCTGGGATGTGTACTGGCTGGCAGCAACGGTCGTTAGATGAATCACCCCGGCCTTACTCACCGCATAGGGGACTGAATAACCGACCCCACGCACTCCTGACATAGAAGAGATATTAACTATAGAACCGCCGCCGTTGGTGGTCATTGCGGGGATGGCGTATTTGCAGCAGAGGAACACTCCTTTGACGTTGGTCTCCATTGTCAGGTCCCAGAGGACTTCGTCTACTTCCACCAAAGGAGGAGTTCGTATCAGGATGGCTGCACCGTTGATCAGGATATCCAAACGTCCGAACCGAGTTACCGCATCTTCAACCATCCGTTCAACTTGGACAGCATCTGAGATGTTAACGTTTACTGTAGCGGCATTGTCAGGTGTGGCGCCCATCAAGGACAACGTCTCTTCAGCCCCATTGATGTTCCTGTCAGCGACCACCACCTTGGCGCCTTCGCGACCAAACCGTTGACAGATGGCTCTGCCGATGCCCGAGGCCCCACCTGTGACTATAGCTACTTTGTCTTCCAGCCTACCGGTCAAATCTTTCACCCTCGATGCGAGTCTTTGACACCGTGAGTTGGTTGGCCGCGATTGTAGCACACGCCCATCCTTCCGCTTGCCTCCGCCCCAGGCAGGGGTTATGATTCTTCCCGCGTCTGCGCATACCTGGATTTTACCTCTTTGGAGCGTCACGTACTAAGGCCTTATGGTGACTTCAGATAATCTCCGAACCAACCTTTATGACACCCATGTCACTTTGGGTGGCCGCATGGTGCCATTTGGGGGCTGGGACATGCCTGTGCAGTACCCCGACGGAATCCTGGCCGAGGTCAAGGCTGTCCGAACGGCTTGTGGGGTATTCGACGTCTCCCACATGGGCCGACTCTACATCTCCGGCCCAAAGGCCACTGAGTTCCTAGACTGGGTGCTCACTGGCTCAGCATCGACGCTGCGTGTCGGTCGCGCCCGGTACAGCCTGATCTGCAATGAGAAGGGCGGCGTTATCGACGACACTATCTTCTACCGCTTGACTGAAGACCGCTACCTCCTGATTCCTAATGCCGGCAACCGCCCTGCCGTGATCGCCTGGTTCCAGCATTGGATCGATGAAAAATTCTTCCCAGGGTGCTCCATGGAAGATGCCACGACAACAACCGGCCTGATCGCATTCCAGGGTCCCTATACACCTGTTTTGATCGACCAGATAGCAGATCAACCCCTTTCGACCATGCGGCCCTTCTCCTGGGCCGAGGGAGCCATCCAGGGGGCTCCAGTGTTTGCGGGTCGAACCGGGTATACCGGGGAAGACGGGTTTGAATTACTGGTCCAAGGCCGCGACGCCGTCAAGGTCTGGACCGCACTCACCGACTCTGGAGCGGTGCCCTGTGGATTGGGTGCCCGAGATGTTTTAAGACTGGAAGCAGGGCTTCCACTACATGGACACGAGATCGACGAGGCGACAACACCGATCGAAGCAGGGCTGGACCGCTTCGTCCGCACCGAAGGTGAATTCATCTCCTCTCAACTCCTAGAGTCCCAGCGAACTGGCAGTGTTCTACGAAAATTGGTGGGGTTCACACTCCCGGGACGCAGCGCGCCTCGGGCCGGATACAGCCTGTTAGACCACGGTGAAACCATAGGCACAGTCACCAGCGGCAGCTACTCGCCCACCCTTGACACCAGCATCGGCATGGGCTACGTTTTGGGGCGCGATATCAAGCCCGGAACGATACTGGATCTGGATATAAGAGGAAGGATCGTTCCGGTGACGGTCACAGATCTCCCCTTCTACACCCGCCCCAGGAGGACCTAGCCAACGTGAGTAGTCCCGACGACCGCAGATACACACAAGAACACGAATGGGTCATGATTGACGCCACGGCCACCAATACAGCCGTGGCCGGCATCACCGATTACGCTCAAGACCAACTGGGAGACATAGTTTATTTCGAACTCCCCAAGGTCGGCGATGATGTAGCCCACTTGGGCAAGATGGGAGAGGTTGAGTCGGTGAAAGCCGTCTCAGATCTCTTCTCGCCCATCGACGGTGTAGTTACGGAGATCAACGAGAAACTCCTCGACCACCCCGAGTTGGTCAACGAAGACCCATTTGGTGAAGGCTGGCTCATCAAAGCGACGATAGCTGATGCTGCTACGCTCGATATATTGATGTCGGCTGCAGACTATGATGCCTTCATCGCCGGGCTGTAATGACTGCCACCCGCCCCGATACGACCGGGCATTTCCAATCTCATTACATCCCCAATACCACTGACGAGCAGGCTGAGATGCTGGCCGCTCTCGGCATAGTCTCGATAGACCAGCTCTTCATAGATATCCCGGACGAATACCGCAATCCCACCCTGGAACTGCCCGCGCCCCTTTCGGAATTGGAGATTCAACGGGAATTGGGTGGCATGGCCGCCAAGAACCGCCCTCTGGGTAGCGGGCCGTCATTCCTGGGAGCTGGTTCCTACGACCACTTCATACCGTCCATCATCAAGCCGCTAATCACCCGTGGCGAGTTTATCACCGCCTACACTCCCTATCAGGCAGAGGCCAGCCAGGGCACTCTCCAAGTGATCTACGAGTTCCAAACCTTGATCTGCAATCTCTACGGGATGGAGGTGGCTAATGCCGGCATGTATGACGGGGCCACCAGCCTTGCTGAAGCAGTATTGATGGCTTGCCGTGTAGCTAAACGGGAGAAGGTCGCACTGGTAGATACTGTTTCACCGGCCTACTCCGCCGTGATTCATACCTACTGCCAATCCCAGGACATCGCAGTGGAAACTGTCAGTCCCTCCAACGTGGTATTGGACGACGAAACCGCCTGCCTGGTTCTGCAATACCCGAATTACTTCGGAAACATCGAGGATATGCAGAACCTGATTGACGTAGCGCACGCCCAGGGAGCGCTGGCGGTGGTCTCCACCGACCCGACAGCCATGGGCATGTTCCAGACTCCAGGGCACTACGGAGCGGATATAGTCACTGGCGACGGCCAGCCCCTTGGCATCCCATCCAGCTTCGGCGGGCCCTTTGTAGGACTGTTTGCCACCAAGCAGGAATACATCCGCCAGATGCCCAGTCGGCTTTCAGGCCGTACGGTAGATAAGAACGGCAAGACCGGCTATGTGCTGACCTTACAGACACGGGAACAGCACATCCGCAGAGAACGGGCCACATCCAACATCTGCACGAACGAGGCCCTTTACGCGTTAGCCTCGACTATCTACCTGGCTGCCATGGGGAAGCAAGGACTGCGTCAAGTTGCCGAATTGTGCTACCACAAAGCTCACTATGCAGCGGCCAAGATCGGTGAGTTGCCCGGCTACTCTTTACCCATAGACGGTCCCTTCTTCCAAGAGTTCGTCGTCCAGTGTCCTTCCGCCCCGGCTGACATCAACAAGAAGTTGATGGAACAGAACATATTAGGTGGGCTGGACGTAAGCGAACGGGTACCTAATGGCATGCTGTTGTGTGTCACGGAGATGAGTTCCCGGGATGACATCAACGCCTTGGTTGCGGCGCTTTCGGAGTTCAAATAATGAGGCAAGGCGGAAACAGGCAAACAGAGAAATTACTGCTAGAGCGGAGCGTGCCTGGACGTGTGGGCACAGTACTGCCTGATCTGGACGTCCCTGCCCAGCCCTTGCCAAACAGAGCCCTTCTGCGGGACGACTTACCACTGCCCGAGGTTTCTGAACCTGAAGTGGTCCAGTATTTCACAGGCCTAAGCCAACTTAACTTTTCCATCGACACACACTTCTATCCTTTGGGCAGTTGCACTATGAAGTACAACCCCAAGATCAACGATGAGATTGCATTCCTACCCGGTTTTGCCGGCATACACCCGATGCAGCCCTCCGAACAGTCACAGGGCGCACTGGAGTTGCTGTACAAGCTACAAGGGTTTTTGGGCGAGATTACAGGCCTGCCAGAGGTGGGATTATCCACCCTTGCCGGAGCGCATGGAGAATTGGGCGGAATGCTCATGATCCGAGCCCACCACCTGGCTAATGACGACAAGGACCGCACAACAGTGGCTATCCCCGATAGCGCCCACGGAACCAATCCAGCCTCAGCGGCCATGGCTGGTTTTAATGTAGTAGAGCTGGCATCTGACAAAGATGGCAATGTCGACCTCGAAGCCCTACGCGAGGTCGCTGGTCCAAACCTGGCCGGGGTAATGATCACCCTGCCCAGCACCCTCGGCTTGTTTGACACCAACATCGTCGAAGTCTGCCGCATCGTTCACGAGGCCGGAGGGCTGGTTTACGGCGACGGTGCCAACATGAACGCCCTTCTCGGACGAGTGAAGCTCGGAGACTTGGGTTTCGACGTGATTCACCTAAACCTGCACAAGACCTTCAGCACCCCACATGGGGGCGGCGGACCTGGAGCTGGGCCAGTTTGTACGACTAACCAACTCGCCCCATATCTGGCCGCCCCAGTCATCACTGAAACCGGGGGCGGGTACCAGTTGTCCACGCCTGAAAAGAGCATCGGAAAGCTAAGCGGATTCCACGGGAACTTCGGCGTCTTGGTACGGGCTTACACTTACATCAGAACTCTGGGCGATGCAGGCATCCTGTCCATCAGTGGGAACGCAGTGCTGAATGCCAACTACATGATGAAAGCGCTACGAGGCATCTACCACCTTCCCTACGACCGCACCTGCATGCACGAGGCGGTATTCTCAGCCGACTTGCAGAAAGAACGTGGTTCCAGTGGTCTGGAGATAGCCAAGCGGCTGTTAGATTACGGGTTCCACGCCCCTACGATGTACTTCCCGCTCATCGTCCACGAAGCATTGATGATCGAGCCGACCGAGTCAGAGACAAAAGAGACCATCGATCTATTCATCCAAGCCCTTATCGATATCGACCGTGAGGTTACGGAGAACTCCGAACTGGTCAACAACGCTCCCCACACCACACCTGTAGCCAGGCTGGACGAGGCGCGGGCCGCCCGCCAGCCTGATCTCAGATGGCAGCCAGAAGCAGCTGATTAATCTTTAGCCGTTCTTTTCTGACTCCAGAAGCGCGTTCAACACATCCTCGTCAACCCGAACTTCCACACCAGCACGCTCCTCTTGGAGGAGCATGGCCACTCGGGAATCACGGTTGCCCCAGCCGCGGTTGATTGCCTCAGTCATCTCCATCAATGCCAGGTTGGCCAACCGCATGGGTACGTCGAACTCGCGACCAACAGACACAGCCAGGTCGACGTCCTTCCGAGCTAGATTTAACGCGAAATCAGGCGGATCAAACTTACCCGGCAGCAGATGCTCTGCCAGTCCTTCAAACGTGCCTCGGCGACCCTGCGCTCCCTTCCGAACCGCCTGCCAAAGAGCCAGTGGTTCCACTCCGGCTTTGACACCCATTGTGAATACCTCAGCTAGAGCAGCCTGGACAACGTACCCGGTGCAGTTGTGTACAAGCTTTGCAATCGCACCGCAACCTATGGGTCCAACGTAATAAGCCGCGTTTCCGATAGAATCCAACACTGGTTTACAGCGGTCGAATACATCTTTGTCACCACCGACCCAGATCGCCAAATTACGACTGGCCGCGCCCCTTGGACCACCACTTACGGGAGCATCGAGGACATGTATGCCGCGTGATGCGGCCTCTTCATGAATCTTCCGGATCATGCCAGGCGTGCTTGTACTAAGGTCAAAATAGACCTTGCCGGCACTCATGCCCTCCATGATGCCCGATTCGCCCAGGGCCACAGCCTCGACCTGTGTTGGGCCTGGAAGTGACGTGAAAACAATCTCCGCTTGTTCAGCCACCTCTCGGGGAGTGTCTACCCATGTGGCGCCCGCCTCTAAATGCCGGGTGGCTGAGGCCGGGTTGATGTCGTGCACAACTAGCTCATTACCGCCGTCCAAGGCGTTATAGGCCATGCTGCCACCCATGGTGCCAAGTCCGATGAATCCTACTTTCATACTGTCCTCCGCAGCGGGCATCTCCCGCGCTTGATGCATATCTTTCAGCGGGGCCTAACATAACACAGGCTCAAGCACACGCACCACTGGGGCCACTATATCGGTGGTGGGGTAGAATGGTGGCAACAATGATTTACACTCTGGAGGCTCAATCCAACCATGGTAGACCAGGACGAACGACTTTGGACTTTTGATGCCGTTGAACCTGCCCAGATCGGTAACGAGACAACGGTGGAAATTACGCCTGAGAACATCGCTGAATACGCTCGCTTAGCCTTGAATGCCTCTTCCATGTACCAACCTGATGCGCATGATCTGATCGCAATGCCCACCATGGTCCTGAGTTATGCGCCACTGCTCCGGGAAGAGATAGCCTCGGCCAACGGTTTTGTGGCGTTTGAAGTTTCGAAGACATCAAGGAGCCAGACTCCTTTCGCCAAATGCGAGATCCGCTGGTTCATGCCAGTAGCCGCCGGAGACATCATCACTGGAAGGCGGCGGGTACTGGAGAAATACGAGCGCCGGGGAAGCAAGTTCGTCACCTTCCGCGTGGAAGCCATAAACCAACGGGGAGAGTTGGCCGCTGAGTATGACTACACCTGCATCTTTGAGTACGCACAAGGGCAACGGGAAGTTCCCGCACCAGAGGCTACGGACGCACCTGAAGCGGCACCATTATCAGCAACTCGGAACCTGATCGATTTTTCTGGGGCATCTGTCGGCGACCGCTTGAATGAACTGATCATCACTGAGAGCCAAGAGATTATGAACCGGAAGAACGATTTCCGGTTGGCCGGGCGCCGGAATGACAGCAACATTCACACGGATGAGGAGTTCGCCAAACAGAATATCTTTGCTGGCACTACCAACTCTGGTCCCGCAACCATGTCATACGTGGATCAGATGCTGGAGCTTTCTTTCCCCATCAGCAGCTTCTACTCAGGTGGCAGCCTTCTCATGCGGGCCATTACACCTTTTAGGAGCGACGACACGGTTACCTTCCAAGGCGAGATTACAGGCAAACACGAAGAGAGCGACAAAAAGTCGTTGGAATGTCGCGTGAAGGGCGTTAACCAGCGCGGCGACTTGGTGTGTCTTTCGGACGGCTCGTTCGTCTTAGACTAGCTCCTAAGACATCTTCCCATAAACGTGGTCCGGTTTAACCAGGACTATGACTGCGTCTTGGGTGACCATCGCCTGGTCGTATTCTTCCCAGTCTGGGTGGTCTTTGTCACCACAGGCGCGAAATACTTCCCGCAATTCCACCCGCATCTTCTCTGCGTCGGTGTTGTGATAATCCATCAACGTGGCCTGGCCTTCGACTATGGCGCAGGTACGCCAGTTATCGGAGACCGACATGACGGTGCACCGAGGGTCTCTTCTGAGGTTGTGAGTCTTAGCAGAGTTGCCACGGACTATCACAAAGGCCGCGTTCCCTTGATAAGCCCCACAAACAACGATGCTGGAGTGGCCGGCTCCGTTGGCCCGGAATGTGGTAATCACTCCCCTGTGGTTGTTCTCGAAATGGGACTTTACGTCTTTAAACTCCATGGATACATCTCCCTAGGTTAAATACCGAGGCCTTGTAGGCGGTTGGTTATGGATTCTGGTATACCATAGCAGACGGCACCAACGCATCCATCTAACAGCGATACGAGGACTTTAGCTTGGAATATAGAGAACTGGGCAGCACCGGAGAAATGGTCCCTGAAATCGGCCTGGGCACTTGGAAATACAGTGGCGGAGTTGAACCGCTGAGAAAGGGGATTGACCTGGGCGCCAATCTGATTGACACCGCAGAGATGTACAAGACCGAAGACGCGGTTGGCGAAGCCATTAAAGGCCTTCGAAATAATGTTTTTCTCGCCACCAAGGTCCTGGGCAGCAACCTACGCCACGACGCCCTACTGCGGGCCGCAGAGAAAAGCCTGGAACTCCTAAACGACGATGTGATAGACCTCTATCAGATCCACTGGTCAAATCCGTCTGTACCCATCATCGAGACCATGGGTGCCATGGAGGAACTCGTGGATCGAGGAATTGTACGCTACATCGGAGTGAGCAATTTCTCGGTGGCTGAAATGCAAGAAGCTCAACACGCCATGGCCAATTATCCGTTGGTTTCCAACCAGGTGCTCTACAACCTCAAGCGACGTCAGATAGAGCGCGACCTGATCCCCTATTGTGTGGATAACAGCATCACGGTTATCGCCTATACCCCATTGGCTGACGGATCCCTTTCGGCTAAGTCCCGCTTCCGTTCTGGTCAAGGAGAGTCAACACTAGAACAAGTGGCGAAAGAAGTAGATAAAACACCTGCACAGGTGGCTCTCAATTGGTGTCTGTCCAGACCCAACGTCATCGTGATTCCAAAAAGCAATAGCGTCGAAAGGACCATTGAAAACTGCGACGCCTCAGGTTGGTCTCTCTCATCCGACCAAGTCCAATCCTTAGATGCCGCATTTCCTCAATGAGGCTTAATACCCTTCGAAACCTCCGCTCTCCTAGTCGTAACCACGCAGTTGACAATTCTTTACACTGCCTATAGCTTTGCGAGGTAGCGTCCCATGCAAATCTCAGTAGGAACGCTACTCATTTCGCTTTCGTGAGCATAGTACAAACCACCGTTGCTGTCTGATTTCTAGGCCTGTCGTGCAGCGGTATTTTAGAGATTTCCAAGAACGATTTGCCGGCACCTGCAACGATGCCGGCAAAGCTCAGGCAACCTTCAATGGGAGAAGCTTATGACCGGCCGTGAGTCACATGAGGCGGAGCCTATTATCTCCGTAAATTCGTTGTGGAAAGTATTTGGGAAGCGGCCCCAAATGGCGCTAGAGGAACCTTATCGCAGCCGGACCCGCGCCGACTTACTACAAGAATTGGGCCTTGTCGTAGCCCTCCGTGATGTTTCTTTCCAGGTATATCCGGGAGAGACATTCGTCGTTATGGGTTTATCTGGAAGCGGAAAATCAACGTTAGTGCGTTGTTTAATCGGATTGATCGAAGCTACATCAGGCGAACTAACCGTAGATGGAGATGATATAACCACCTTCGATGCACGTGACCTTCGTGAATTCCGGCGGTCCAAGATGGCTATGGTGTTTCAAAATTTCGGCTTGTTGCCACACAAGAATGTGTTAGATAACGCCGCATTTGGATTAGAGGTCAAGGGAGTCGACAGGGATGATCGATATTCGGTAGCACGTGAAATGCTTGATAAAGTAGGGTTGACTGGATGGGAAAACGCTAACCAGAGGGAGCTCAGTGGAGGCATGCAACAACGAGTCGGGTTGGCTCGGGCACTTGCAGTAGATCCACATATATTGTTGATGGATGAGCCATTCAGCGGCCTAGACCCACTGATACGTCGTCAAATGCGGGAAGAACTTTCTCTTCTACAAAGCGAAATCCAAAAAACCATAATTTTTATCACGCACGATCTGGATGAAGCCATCACCATAGGTGATAGGATCGCCATCATGCGTGATGGAGAAATTATCCAGATCGGGACCCCAAAAGAGATTATTACCCAGCCTGCAGATGATTTTGTCAAAGAATTTACCCAAGGGATTCCCAAAACGAAAGTCATTGATATTGAACATGTCGTTTCAGAACCCGATGTTGTGTTCTCTCCAACAGATTCTCATGAGCTTGTGCGGGCGAAAATGGACCAGGCAAACACTGATTACGCCATCGGAATCGATCCAGAAGAACAATATCTAGGAATACTTTGCAGAGATCACTTGGATGCTGTCGTCGATCACACCATAGATATAGATAGCCTTGTCGACTCAAGTATCGTTTCAGTCCTTCCAGATACTACACTTGACGAGGCGTTAAATTTTCTTAGCGACCAAAATTTGCCGATTCCGGTAGTTGATAAAAGTAACGCTTTTATTGGAGTTGCGACGCAGACCGACCTATTAAAGGTCGTGGCCAGTGATCGTTAAACTAACCATCATCATTCCTACTGAAGTTCCGCTCTTGTTATGAAATTCATTCAAAAATTCCGAAGTCCTATTATTCTCGTATCTGCTATATGCGGCGCTCTGATCGCTTCGGCCATCATACATTTAATAAAAGGGGACGATGACCTCGGCTATCCTACCAATATCGGGCCCGAGATTGCCCGCGCTATCGATAATTTCATCGATTGGTTAGTGGTTAATGGCGAATGGTTCTTTGACGGCATAAGCGACAATTTAAAGGTCGTCTTGGGGAAACTTCGCGAGTTCTTGGTTTGGATCCCTTGGCCTGTGATGGTTGCCCTCATATTTTTGTTGGGCTGGCGGCTGGGCTCGTTACGAATCGGAATCATTTCCGCCCTAGGCATGATTCTAATCGGTCTTGTTAACCTTTGGGAACCGGCGATGGTAACCATAGCTATCATGACTGTCTCGGTTTCTGTAGCAGTCATATTCGGTATTCCCATCGGCATCTTAATGGCTCGCAGTGATTTGATAGAAACTCTTGTGCGCCCGGTCTTGGATGCTATGCAAACGATGCCCAGTTTCGTGTATTTAGTCCCGGGGATAATGTTTTTCGGATTGGGCAATGTGGCTGCTGTTTTGGCTACCGTGCTCTATTCGATCCCGCCTTGTATCCGACTTACTAATCTCGGGATCCGGCAGGTTAATCCCTCGGTGGTTGAGGCTGGCGAATCATTTGGGTCAACCACGTTCCAATTGCTTTCTAAGGTTCAGTTACCAATGGCTATACCCACTATCATGGCTGGAATCAATCAAACAATCATGATGGCACTTGCTATGTCGACGATTGCAGCCATGGTGGGTGCAGGAGGGTTAGGGATAGAAGTCCTTCGTTCCATGGGACAATTACAAGAGGGAAACGCCTTTATTGCGGGTTCCGCTATAGTAGTTATGGCTATCATCATCGATCGCATCACTCAAAGTGTCGTGATATCTCGATCAGAATGATCTGACCTTCTGGATTATTTTAGCTCTTACAGCGAGGGTTCAAATATGATTCACTTCTCCTAGTCTTTGTTAGTTTAAATTCCCAAAGGCTACCTCATCCATGCAGATGTACCTGAATGCTCCACAACTTTTGCATAGAAAATCTCTTATACATTGAACCTCCCTTTTAAGTATCACTCCCAGTGGATTGCAATGCGTCTTTTAGGCTGTGTCCGAATCTTTAAATCATATGGATAAGATTCTACTAGACACAAAAAGGCCCCTCTGTACTAGAGGGGCCTTTTTACATTGCCGATTAACGGTTACTAGCTATTCTTTAGCCAGTGCCGCTTCCACATTTGCCAGGACGTCAGCTGGGACCCAGGTCTTCCAGCCTTCGTTGTTCTTTAGATACGCGACGCCTGTCGCGGCGAAGACCTCTTCACTAGATGCGCCTTTGTCGGCAAGCGCTTCGCTGTTCGCGGCGTGCCAGTTTTCTGCCGCCAATTGATTTACTGCGCTCCAGTCCCAGTTCTTGAAGAAGGTGATCAGTTCTGGGGCATCGTCAACCAACTCCATGTTCATTGCAATCATGACTTCGGCTGGCGGGAAAGAACATCCATGTATAGGAGAGTTGTCCGCACATGTTGACGGGTCTGGTTGCTCCAAGTCAACGAGCCCTCCCATTTCAGTCTCTAGTTTGAGGGCTAACGCAGTTGGCCCCCAGTAATAAAAGAGAAGCGGCTCTTCTTTAGCAAATGCTGCTTCAATAGCAGCTGCTAAAGCTCCGGACGTCCCGGGGTCTTGCAAAACGACGTGGTCTTCAAGTCCCATTCCGACTATCTGGCCCGGTCCTGAATCGTCGCCATCTTGCATGGTCCGGCAACCCCATCCAGCTATGCACCCGAGCAACAGTACCTTTCCGCCTTCTTGTTCGAACAGATCCTTGAATTTATCTTCCTTCAGATCTTCGACGGAATCTAGTTCCGGATTGGCATCCTGCATATATTGAGGAATAAGGAACGAACTTTGCCAGTTATCTTCCAAGCTTTTACCAACAGGAAGGACTTCGCCGGCTTTTACGGCTTCATTCCAAGCTGTAGCTTGGTTCGGAAGCCAAATTTCCATCGTTAAATCGACATCGCCCTTTCGAAGACCCTGGAAAAGAGGTAGCGTCGAACCCTCTATCTGGCTGGTCGGATATCCATAGCCATGTTCCACAATGTACCGGGCCACGCCGTTCTGGACCAATGCGCTGGTCCAGTCAAGCCCACCAAATACGATTTCTCTTTTGTCTTTAGTCGGTTCGACTTCGACGATTTTCTCAACTATCTTTTCTTCGATTACTTTCTTTTCGACTACCTTTTCGACTACCTTTTCGACTTCTTTAATTACTTCTACTGGGACTTCTTTGGTGACCTCTTTAATCACTTCGACGGTCTCGACCTCAGTGCCACCACAGGCCGCGGCGATCACCGAGAACATTAAGACCAACATCACCAATAAACTAGCTTTCGCGCTCTTTTTCCGTAATATCACTTGGCTCCTATCTCCTTTGGGGTCTTTTCCAATAGCCTGAAATTCAGGCAAAAGACAAAGTTTTGTGCCTATTCCTTCTGGCGCAAACCAAAAAAAATTCAGGCCCCACCGTAACGCACATCCGCTAACTCGTCAAATTGCTAGTAACAGTTTCTTAAAAATGCGGCCCTTTATTCGGCCCGCTTCATACCTAGGGCTGGCAGTACTGCTACCAAAGAGATTATGGAGGCAGCTAGGAAAAATGTCTGGAATAATTTCAGGCCTGCGGCGTTGATATTTGCCGCATATTCGGTCGCTCGGGCTTCGAAAGCATTGGCTTCCTGACCCGACAGGGGCAACGGGACTTCAAGACCGGCAGTCAGCACTTGAAAATGCTGCACGCCCCATGCGGAGAGAGCCGCCAGCCCCAATGTCATCCCCAACATACGAGACATCACAACCACAGATGCCGCTGTACCTTGGTAATCGTCACTAGCAGACTCCAGAGCGCTAACAGCAACCGGCGCAATTACCAATCCAAAACCAAACCCGGCAATCAGTAGGTGAGCAGTTAATTGCGGATCAGAGACCCCTAACTCCCAACCGCTGGCAAGGAACATCCCAACGGCCACCAGAACCAAACCAGCAGTCGTAAGGGTAGACGGACCCAGACGAGAGACTAACAAGCCTCCAGTAACCGCGCCGATAGGAATGATAGCTGTCAGCCGCAACAGCCACAACGACCCAATAAAAGGCGATTTACCCATCACCGTGTTAGCCATCAGGGGTACTGTCACCATGGCAATGATCAATGCCACACCAACCAGCACCTGAACTAGGTTTGAGGTCAAGAACGACCATGACCGGAACAGCGCCGGCACCAGCAAAGGATGGTAGGTTTTGGACTCAACCAACACCAACAACACCAACATCACCACTCCACCTGCGGCCAGCAGGAACGGATACGCAGAATCCACGGTGAAGAGGCTGGTTCGAGACAACGCCAGCAATAGGAATAACAATGCGCCGACCAGAACTGTGCCCCCCATGTAGTCCATCTTGGCTCCCACTTCTCGCCGGTTGGGGAGCCAAAGGAGCGCTGCGAAGACAGCCGCGCTCTGTGGGATATTCAGCCAGAAGATCCAACGCCAGTGCAAAACAGCTACGATCGCTCCACCATAGGCTGGGCCAAGCATAGATCCAGCCTCAGCCGAAGCGCCAACTATCCCTAAGGCCAACCCTCGCTGACCTTTAGGGACGAGAGTGGTCGCCAATGCCATACCGATCGGGATTGTCGCGCCCCCTCCCACCGCCTGGATGACTCTCGCCCCCACCATCCACCCAAGGCTAGGCGAAATGGCCACCAGAGCGGTTCCAACGCAGAAAATAACCAAGGACGCTTGATAGACCCTAGGATAGCCGTAGACATCACCCAAACGCCCAATCAGAGGCATCGCCACGGTATACCCAAGGAGATAAGCTGTGATTACCCACGAGGCCCGGTCAAGCTCCGAAATAGGGACTTTTAAGTCCAGCATCACGCTAGGCAACACGGTTACAACAACGGTTTGGTCGAGTGCGGTGATGAACGCCCCGAACCCGATGA
>Ga0209034_10000647_pt1 | contig 17326 bp, 15 predicted proteins | sample MarorgKNORR_S2LV_2_FD_188219 | JGI IMG/M metagenome (GOLD analysis project Ga0209034, IMG submission 188219) | Marine microbial communities from the Southern Atlantic Ocean, analyzing organic carbon cycling - 250m_A/KNORR_S2/LV (SPAdes) (version 2) | ecosystem: Environmental > Aquatic > Marine...
GCAGCTGCTGGCTGATCAATTAGGCGTTGATCATCCCCCTGCGGGGGGATGAGGTGAGGAGGCCGGGCCGCAAGGCCCGGCCTCCCACCGTTTTGAACCTCACCGGCCCCGGTCCGACGACCGGCCAGCCGGTAGGGTCGGGCGCCCTCCGGTGGACCAAGGGGAACAAGTGAACGAAACGGATTCGACGAGCTGTTCTCCGACGGACTCGACGGCCCACCGACCGCCGGCCGTCGAGTTGAGTGGCATATGGAAGAGATTCCCTGGCGTAGTCGCTAACGCAGGGGCACACCTAACCGTTCTGACCGGAACGGTGCACGCCGTTCTGGGAGAAAATGGGGCGGGAAAGTCCACCCTGATGAACGTCTTGGCCGGTGTCTACCGTCCCGACGAGGGTGAGGTCCGTATCGACGGTTCAGCCCGCCACTTCCGGTCGCCGGCCGACGCCCTGGCCGCCGGGGTGGGCATGGTCCACCAGGAGTTCCGTCTCGTGCCGTCGTTTACCGTGGCGGAAAACGTTGTGCTAGGTGCTGTTGATCGGATTGTCCGACGACAGTCCATCGAATCGGCGGTCGGAGATCTGGCCGAACGATTCGGCCTGGCCACTGATCCCGTCCGACCGGTTTGGCAACTTTCGATGGGGGAGCGCCAGCGAGTCGAGATCCTCAAGGCGCTGTGGCGAGACGCTCGCATCCTCATCTTGGATGAGCCCACAGCAGTGCTCACGCCAGGCGAGGCCGACGAGCTGGGTGGTGTTCTTCGGCACATGGCTGACGACGGTCGCACGGTGGTTTTCATCAGTCACAAGTTGCACGAGGTGACCGGCTTCTGCGACGAGGCCACGGTTCTCCGTGGTGGCGAGACGGTCGCCGCCTCGCTGCCGGTGAACGGGACGGACGCCTCGACGTTGGCAGGTCTCATGGTGGGATCGGCTCCGATGGCCAGCGAACGCCCACCGCCCTGTGTCGTCGGCGAGCCCATGCTCGAGGTAGAGGCGTTGTCCTGTCTGGGAGATCGGGGTCTCCAAGCCCTTCATGAGGTCGACCTGACGGTGTATTCCGGTGAGATTGTCGGCATCGCCGGGGTGGCTGGAAACGGGCAACGTGAGTTGGCGCAGGCCATTGCCGGACTACGCCCGACTACCGGCGGTTCGGTACGCCTTGGTGGAACCGATCTCACAACGTCTACACCCCGCCAGCGGTTTATCGCTGGGCTGGGCTATATCCCTGAGGACCGTATCGGCGTGGGTCTGGCTCCCCGGTTGAGCGTCACTGACAACGCCATCCTCCGGACCTACACGTCGCACCGAAAGGGCCCGTTTCTTGACGCTGGAGCGGCGACCAATCACTGCCAGGACCTCGTCGACCGATTCGGCGTGCGGACCGGACCCTTGGACGAACCGATCGCCGGATTGTCGGGTGGGAACCTGCAACGGCTGCTGGTCGGGCGCGAGTTGAGTGATCATCCTCAAGTTGTGGTTGCGGCCCAGCCGACCCGAGGTCTCGACGTCCAGGGCGTCAAGGCGATCCAGGACCTCCTGGTGGCCGAGCGGGGAGCTGGTGTCGCCGTCCTGCTGATCTCCGAGGACCTCGACGAGCTCTTGATGCTGGCCGACCGCCTGCTGGTGATGCACGACGGCCGAGTAGTGGCCGAGTTCAATCCGGAGACCGCCCGACGCCATGCCATCGGAGAGGCGATGGTTGGGCATGTTGCGACGGGAGCCGCGACATGAGCCGTCCGGTACTTGCCCGGCGAGACCAGGTGCTTCGGGGTGGTCAGCCCCTGGCGTTCGGGGTCGGCCTCCTCGTGGCCCTCGTCGTGGGCGTTGTCCTGCTCATGGGGTCCGGGCATGATCCGATACGGGTCTACGAGCGAATGTTCGATGCTTCTCTGGGAGGTTCTCGAGCCTGGTCCGTCACCTTGAACCGTGCCGTGCCGTTGGGCCTGGCTGGTTTGGCGGTGGCTGTAGCCGGCTCAATGGGCCTCTGGAACATCGGCGCCGAGGGCCAGATCATGGCTGGTGCTATCGGTGCGACATGGGTGGCTCGGATCGGTGAGGGCTGGCCGGGACCGGTCCTGGTTCCTGCCATGCTTGCTGCCGCCGTGGTGGGTGGCGGGTTGTTGGCGCTGGGGCCTGCGGTGGCCAGGGCACGGATCGGTGTCAATGAGATCATCACCACGCTGATGCTCAATGAGGTGGCGCTTCGACTGGTCCAGTGGCTAATCCACGGTCGGTGGAAGGACCCGGACTCCCACGGCTTCCCTCTGGCCCCGATGCTTCCCGAACAGGGTCGATTGCCGAACCTGTTCGAGCGGGCCCATGTGGGCGTGGTGCTAGCCGGCGTGGTCATCGCACTGTTCGGGCTGGCGGCGAGCAGAACCGCGTGGGGCTACGAGCTTCGGGTAGCCGGCTCCTCGGGGGCTACAGCCCGTTATGCCGGAATTTCCCTTCAGCGCAAGATCCTGACCGTTCTGGTGTTGTCCGGTGGCGTTGCCGGCCTCGCAGGCGGTGTGGAGTTGACCGGGGCCTCCGATCGGATCACCGAGGGGCTTTCCAACGGATTTGGCTTCGCGGGGATCATCGTGGCCGCCCTGGCCCTTATGCGGCCGTCGGGAGTCGCCGCGGTGGCACTGCTGTTCGGTGCGGTTCAGATCGGAGGCCAGAGCATCCAGACCATGGGGGTGTCCTCCTCGGTCTCGACCATCCTGCAGGCGCTCATCCTTTTTGGGGCCATTGCAGCTGGTGTATTTAGCCGGTACCGGGTGGAGATGGTGTCTGGCGACGCCGCGGAGGCTGTCGCATGATCCGGGAGCCTGGCTCGTGAACGAGGCGTCGGTCATCGGCCTCCTGGAGGCCACGGTGTCCTTTGGAGCCCTGTTGTACCTGGCTGCCCTGGGCGAGATGATCACCGAGAAGGCCGGAATCCTGAACCTGGGGGTTGAGGGGATGATGGCCATGGGTGCCGTCACCGGGTTCGTGGTTGCGCTCCACACCGGGAATCCCTGGGTGGCCCTGGCTGGGGCGGTGGCCGCCGGCGCGGCCGTGGCCCTCCTACACGGCCTGTTCACCGTGGTGATGGGAGCCGATCAGGTTGTGTCGGGCCTGTCGCTGACCATCTTGGGTATCGGCCTCGCTGCCTACCTCGGAAAGGGCTCTGTTGGGCGGCCGTCGGGGGCCGAGTTGTCCTCCGTGGACTGGGGGCCGCTCTCCGACGTCCCATGGCTCGGACCGGTGTTGTTCCAGCAGTCCCCGTTTGTCTACCTAGCCGTGGTGGCCGGGGTGGTGGCCTGGTTTGTGCTTGGCCGGACCCGGTTGGGCCTCGCCCTCCGGGCGGCCGGCGAGTCGGCTTCCACCGCGGATGCAGCCGGGCACTCGGTGGCCGGCCTGCGCCTGGGGGCGGTGGCCACGGGCGGTGCCCTGGCCGGAACTTCAGGGGCCTACCTGACGCTGTCCCTCACCCCACAGTGGGCCGAGGGCATCGTGGCCGGTCGAGGATGGATTGCCGTGGCTCTCGTGATCTTCGGCGCCTGGCGGCCAGGAAGGGTGGCCCTCGGTGCACTTCTGTTCGGCTTGACGTTGGCGTTGAAGACCCGCCTGCAGACCTTCGGCGTGGACTTCTCGCCGATCCTGCTGTCCATGCTCCCGTACCTGCTGACGGTGGGCGTGCTGGTGGCCATCTCGATTCGGGCTCGGAACCGGCCGTCGCCGGCTCCGGCAGCCCTGGGTATCGCTTACCGACGCGAGGAACGCTGAACAAGGCCATTGGCCGATTGGCGTCGACTCTCCGTTCAGCTCCGTTCGACTCCGGTCAGGAGGACGGTGACCGCCTCATCGGCACCGATGCACTCATCCCGTCGGGCAGCCAGTAGCCCGGCCAGTCCGGCTGTGCCCGTAGCATCGGCTGGGACTGGGGAATGGGCGGCGACCAGGCGGTAGGCCTCCACCACGTCCTCCTCCGGGGCTACCACCGGACCCCCAGGGACGGTCCCGAGGAGCATGTCGTGTACCACGGACCGCCAGTCGTAGGCCACGTCGTCCAGTATCGCGGTGGCTGCCGACGAAGGGTCGTCCCACGCCCACATGGCGGCACCCTCGGGATCAGCCAGGGCGGCCATGGGATCGACCGCTTCGGACACCAGGTTGAAAGCCCGGGCCAGCGGCGCACACCCAGCCGCCTGGACGGCGATCAGCGGGGGCCGGCGTTCCAGGCCGCCCAGGGCCACCGCGTCGTCCAGGGCCTGGGCTGTGCTGCTGGCCAACGCACCGCCCCCTACCTGGACGAACAGGCGGTCGGGCGTTAGCTCGGATCCTGACCAGGCGGCAGCCAGCTCGAAGCCCAGGGTCCGGCCACCGTCCAGGGTCAGGAGGTTGTCGGTCCCCTGGCATCCGAAGGCGAGAGCTCCCTCGGAGACCAGTTCCCGGAACCGCAAGATGCAAGGGTCACCGGACTCGCCGTTACGCCGCTTACAGGTCCGGACGTCGGCTCCTAGGTCGGAGAGGCGGTCCAGCACCACTGGGTCGGCCCAGGTGGGCACGTGGACGACGAGAGGTCGGCTGGCGGCTCGGGCCACCACCGCGGCGCCTAGTGCTGCGTTGCCACAAGACGAGATAGCCAGCGGGGTGTCGACGGGAACGCCATCGACGGCCAGGTGGAGGGCCAGGCCGAAGAGGTGGCGGGCCTTGTGGCTGCCTGATACGGCCCCCGTCTCGTCCTTGGCCCAGAGGCCACCGTCCTGGCCGATGGCCGTCGCCAGGTCGTCAAGGCGTTGGAGCGGAGTGGTGCGGAAGCCCCGTCCGTCGACCTCGCCTACCGCGTCGTCTAGTCGCCTGACTTCGTCCACGAACCGGTCGTCGGTCCAGCCGGTGGCTAGGGCCGCATGGTGCGACCAGAGCAGCGAGCGGAAGGCTACGAAGGGGTTGGGGTCGGCCTCGGCCTTCGGATCCGGCCACCGGGCATCCGGTGGCCGGCCTAGCAGGCCGATGGACCGGTCGCGTCCACCGGTCGCCGTTCCGTCCATCGGCGTCGTCGGCTCCGGCCGGTTAGCCGGAGGCCAGCACCCCGGTGCGGTCGTTGAACTCGTCAATCATGGCGTCCCACGTGGGGGCCATGGTCTGGATGTGGCGCCAGAATCCCTGTCCTCGACGGACCTCGAAGTCGGCGAATTCCACACCCTGTTGCTCCACCCACGTGTAGTAGCCGAGGTTGAAGATGCGGTTGCGTCCCGTCTCGTTTAGCACCTCGACGTGGTTGGTGTCCGCTCCGTGAAGATGGGTGGCCACCGCCGCGGCGGCATCGGCCTCGGAGAAGCCGGCGGCGTACCGGCCAGACCGCATGGCCTCCCGTTCGCTCCCGTACAACTCGGCGCCGTCTGTGGCTACGGTGACGATGGCATCGTCGGGTCCGAGGTCGAGTTCCCGGGCCACCTTGATGGAGGCCACCACGTTGCAGATGCTGGACAGCCCGAGGTGTCCGAGCGTCCCCAGGACGGTATTGCCGACGCCGGACGACGCCAAATGGGCTAGACCCTCCGGCGTATTGAACGCCATGCCCAGCTCGTCGCACGCCCGATCGGACACGCCGACCACCACATCGGTGTTGGTGATGTTGTGGATCAACGGGATGTGCTTGTCGCCGATGCCCTGGATGTTGTGTTCGCCGAAGCCGTTGTAGAGCATCGTCGGACATTCGAGCGCCTCGACCGCCGCGATGCGGGCACCGTGGTCGGCTTTGAGACGTTCACCGGCGGCCAGGGTGCCCGACGACCCAGAGGCGGCGACAAAAGCGGCCAGCTGGAGGTCGGGCCTCGCCGACGCGTAGTGCCGGTACAGGTGCTCTAGAGCTCGACCGGTGACCTCGTGGTGGCCGACGTGGTTGGCGAACTCGGTGAACTGGTTGAGGATGAAGTTCTCCGGGTCCTTCTCCAGTTCGTCACAGGCGTCGTAGATCTCTTTGACGTTGCTCTCCGAGCCCGTGGTTCGGATGACGTCGCCCGGATCGGCGATCCACTCATCGAGCCACTCGAAACGTTCCCGGCTCATGTTCTCGGGGAGCACGGCTACGCCGCGACAGCCCATGAGTCGTGAGATGGCCACCCCTCCCCGGGCGTAGTTGCCGGTGGATGGCCAGATGGCACGGTGGACGGTGGGGTCGTACTCGCCGGTGACCACCCGGGGAACCAGACAGGCGTATGCGGCCAGCACCTTGTGGGCGCCGATCATCGGGAAGCGGTTGCCAAAGGCCACGATGATGGGGGCGGCCACGCCAGTCATCTCGGAGGGAAGCACCACGTGCTCGGGGAGGTCCACGACCCCCCCGTGCAGGTCGTTGTACCAGTGGACCCGGAACAGGTTGCGGGCGTTGGCGGCGTTGCGGTCCACGCCGACCAGACCGGCCCGGACTTCCTCGGGGATGCGGGTCGGGTCGGCCAGTTGGGCGAAGGTGGGTAGGGCGATGCCCTGGGTCCGGAACCGATCGACGCTGCGTGCGTAGCGGTCGGCGTCGACCACGTCGGTGGCCAGACCGAAGCGGGAGGGGTCGAACGTTCCGACGTCGAACGACGGGATGTCGAACGCGCCGATACCGGCATCGGGGAGAGTGCTCATGGTCGCAGGCTAGCCAGTTCCCACGGATTGGATTGACAAAATGTTGATCTCGGAAGGTAGGACGACGGTAGTCGCCCACACCACGTGGGACGACGTGTCCGATACCACGTCGGGGTGCCGCGGATCCAGGACGCCGCGATGCAAGGCTGTCCCCCGTGGTTCGCCGGATCCTCAATGTCGTGATGACCCTTGGCGTCATCGGGGTAGTCGTGATCATCGCGGCGCGCGTGGCCGAACCCTCGGTGCGGCCCATCCTGTACCCCGCCTCTGTGTCTCCGGCGACGACCGTCGTACCGGCTCCCGCCGAGGCGTCGGTGGTAGCCACCCCGGCAACCACGACCACTACGACGGCGGCACCGTCCACGACCACTGTGGTTCCCGTCGCCACAACGACCACCACGACGACCACCACGGTGGCCCCGGTGGACGAAGTGGCGGTGCTGACAGCGCCCTACGTCTGGGGGCCGAGTGTGGACGCCGTCCTGCTCCAGGAGGTGCTGGGGGTGTCGGCCGACGGCTGGTACGGGCCGGCTACCCGAGTGGCGCACATTGCTGAGAACGAGGCCCGGGGGCTCTCGGTCGACGGCGTCCCGGCGCCTCCCACCACCACGACTACCGCCGCTCCCGCCACCACGACTACCGCCGCTCCCGCCACCACTACGACCACCACGACCACCACGACCACCACTGTTTCGCCGGCCACCACGGTTGCTCCGACCACCACGGCACCGACCTCTACTACGACGGCTGCTCCGACGACCACCGTTTCGCCGCCCAGCACGACGGTGGGGATGTTCGGGAACCTGGGGGCCCAACTGGTGGCCCAGCTGCTGGGCCAGCCCTGTATCGCCGACGGGGACCTCAGTGATTGTGGCCCCGAGGTCAGCGCACTCATCCAGGGTCTGGTCGGCTGACCGGACCGTTCGACCTGCGAGGGTGGGTGGGTCCGACCCCCACTTGAGTATCGAACACCTGTTCGATACTGTCGAGAGGTGGGATGGTCCAACCCCCGGATGCCGTGGCGTGAGCTGGAGGTTCGACTCTCCGATCGCCCGTTCGACCCCGTACCCCGGTCGGCGTCGTCCGGGGAGGGCCGGCCGGTTCCGGTCCCGTCCTCGTCGGGCCCCCGGGTTGTCGACCCAGTGCCCTACGCCGAGCTGCATTGCCACTCCCACTTCAGTTTCCTGGACGGTGCCTCATCCCCGGACGAGCTGGTGGCCGAGGGGGCCCGTCTAGGCCTCACCGCCCTGGCCCTGACCGACCACGACGGTTTCTACGGGGTGGTGCGGTTCGCCGAGGCGGCCCGCGAACACGGCCTTCCCACGGTGTTCGGCAGCGAGTTGTCGCTGGACACCCCGACGGCCCGCGTCGGCACGCCCGACCCGGCGTCCCACCACTTGGTGGTCCTGGCCGACGGACCAGCCGGCTATGCCCGGCTGGGCACGGCCATCACCGAGGCGCAACTAGCCGGGACCAAGGGCCATCCCCGCCTGTCGTTGGACCTTCTGGCCGAGCTGGCTGGGACCGATCCACGGTGGATGGTCCTCACCGGATGCCGGAAGGGCACAGTTCCGGCGGCCCTGGAGTCTGGAGGGCCGACGGCGGCCCGCCAGGCTCTAGACGACCTGGTGGATCGGTTCGGCCGGGACCGGGTACTGGTCGAGGTTTGGGACCACGGCCACCCGGTGGACGCTGAGCGGAATGACGCCCTGGCCGGAGTGGCCGCTGCCGCCGGGGTCGGGCTGGTGGCCACTAACAACGTTCACTACCACCGGCCGGCCCGTCGTCGGCTAGCCACCGCCCTGGCCGCTGTCCGGGCCCGCCGGTCTATGGACGACCTGGACGGCTGGCTCCCGGCGGCCGGCACTGCCCACCTCCGGTCGGGGGCCGAGCAGGAGCGACGGTTCGCCCGATGGCCCGGGTCGGTAGCTCTGGCCGCCGAGGTAGGTCGGCGGTGCGCCTTCGACCTCCGCCTGGTGGCCCCCGGCCTACCGCCCTACCCATGCCCTAGCGGGCTGGACGAGATGGGCTTCCTCCGACGCTTGGCCGCTGAGGGGGCCACGGACCGGTACGGGCCCCGGGGCTCGGAGTGGGTGGCCGGTGCTTGGGCTCAGGTGGATCGGGAGCTGGACGTCATTGCCACCATGGGCTTCTCGGGCTACTTCCTCGTGGTGTGGGACATCGTCGGGTTCTGCCGTCGGTCTGGAATCCTCTGCCAGGGGAGGGGGTCGGCGGCCAATTCGGCCGTCTGCTACGCGCTGGGCATCACCAACGCCGACGCCGTGGGCCTCGGCCTGCTCTTCGAACGCTTCCTCTCCCCGGAACGCGAGGGCCCTCCCGACATCGACCTCGACATCGAGAGCGATCGACGGGAGGAGGTCATCCAGTACGTGTACGGCCGTTACGGCCGGCGCCACACCGCACAGGTAGCCAACGTCATCACCTACCGGCCCCGCTCGGCGATCCGCGACGCAGCCCGGGCCCTGGGGTACGCCCCGGGTCAGCAGGACGCCTTCGCTCGGGGGGTGGACCGGTGGGACCGGATCGTCGGAGGCCGGGAGGGGGTCTCGGGTGGCACCTCCCGGCTCCCCGACGACGTGGTCGCTCTAGCCGACGAACTGTGCGACACCCCCCGGCACCTCGGGATCCACTCGGGGGGGATGGTGATCTGCGACCGGCCGATGGCCGAGGTCTGCCCGGTGGAGTGGGGACGCATGGCCGACCGGAGCGTGCTGCAGTGGGACAAGGACGACTGCGCAGCCGTGGGCCTGGTCAAGTTCGACCTGCTGGGTCTAGGGATGCTCAGCGCCCTGCACCACACCGTGGACCTGGTGGCCGACCACGAGGGCATCCAGGTGGATTTGGCTCGGCTGCCCCAGGATGAGGCCGTCTACGACATGGTCTGTGCCGCCGACACCGTCGGGGTGTTCCAGATCGAAAGCCGGGCCCAGATGGCCACCCTGCCCCGTCTCCGACCCCGGTGCTTCCACGATCTGGTGGTCGAGATCGCCCTCATTCGTCCCGGGCCCATCCAGGGCGGTTCGGTCCACCCCTACATCCGACGTCGCAACGGGCAGGAGGAGGTCACCTACCTCCACCCGCTGTGCGAGAACGCTCTGGCCAAGACCCTCGGAATCCCGCTGTTCCAGGAGCAGCTCATGCAGCTGGCCATCGACGTGGCCGGGTTCACCGCCGCCGAGGCCGACCGGCTCCGGCAGTCCATGGGTTCCAAGCGGAGCCACACCCGCATGGAGGCTTTGCACCAGCGGTTCCTGGACGGGGCGGGGGAGCGGGAGGTCCCGTCTAACGCGGCCGAACAGGTCTGGCAGAAGATGGCCGCCTTCGCCGACTACGGCTTTCCGGAGAGCCACGCCGTGTCCTTCGCCCACCTGGTGTACGCCAGCTGCTGGCTCAAGTTCCACCACCCGGCGGCGTTCTGTGCCGGGTTGTTGAACGCCCAGCCCATGGGCTTCTACTCGCCCCACACCCTGGCCCAGGACGCCCGACGCCACGGGGTGGAGGTCCGCACCCCGGACCTGAACCAGTCGGAGGCTGACGCCACCCTCGAACCGGGGGTCTCCGATCGAGGGACACGGGAGGTTTCGGACGTCCCGGCCCCCACCGGTCCGGCCCTGCGGATGGGCATCGGGTCGGTCCGGGGCGTCGGCCGGGACCTGGCCGCTGCCATTACGGCGGCCCGTCCCTACGCGTCGATCGAAGACCTCCAGCGACGGGTGGACCCGGGGCGGTTAGCCATGGAGGCGCTGGCCACTGCCGGGGCGTTCGCCTGCTTCGACGTGGCCCGACGGGAGGCCCTGTGGACGGCGGGGGCCCTGGTCGCCACCGGGCCCGACCGCCTCGCCGGAGTGGTCACCGGAACACAGTCGCCACCCTTGCCCGCCATGACCGAATCGGAATTAGCCCGGGCCGACCTGTGGGCCACCGGAGTATCGCCCGATGGCCACCCCACCCGGTTCCTCCGCTCCCGCTTGGCCGCCGCCGGGGTGGTCACGGCGGCCGCCCTTCGGTCGGTGGACGACGGGACCCGGGTTCGGGTGGCTGGGATGGTCACTCACCGCCAGCGACCCCACACCGCCGGTGGGGTCACTTTCCTGAACCTGGAGGACGAGACCGGGTTGGTCAACGTGGTTGTCTCGAAGGGGTGCTGGGCCCACTACCGGGAGGTAGCGGCCGGCGCCTCGGCGTTGCTGATCCGGGGCCGGGTGGAGGCCTCCGACGGGGTGGTCAACGTGGTGGCCGAGCTCTTGGAGCCGCTTGGGGTTCGGCTCCCGTCCCGATCTCGGGACTTCCGGTGAGCCGTCCCGGTCGCCCTCCGGGCTCGCCGGCCGCGGAATGGTCACGACCACCCAACCGGCGGTCCAGCACACTGGTGGACATGCGTTCCGCGTCGCTTTCCCTCTCGGTTGTCCCCACGACCGACGCTCGCCAGCGGATCGTCGCGCTCGCCATCGGAGTGGTGGCTGCCTCGGCGGGGGGCTTGGTGTTGGCCGCCGCCGATGGGACCTTGACCGACCTTCCCGGCCTGTTGCTCCTCGTGCCAGGGGCCATCGCCCTGAGGGGCAACGTGTTCGGTGCCATGGGGAGCCGTCTGGGGACCGCCGTGCACACCGGCACCTTCCGCCTCTCGGGTCGCGTCGACGGAGTGGTCGGCCAGAACCTGTTGGGAGCCTCCGTCCTGACCCTCGCCCTGAGCGCCCTCCTCGGGCTCATGGCCCGGGGCACGGCCATCGTGTTCGGCATCGCCCCCACCATGGGTGTGGCCGACTTCGTGGTGGTCTCCACCGTCGGCGGCTTGCTGGCCTCGGTGGTGGTGGGTGCGGTCAGCCTGGGTCTAGCCGCTGGGTCAGTCCGGTTCGGCTGGGACCTCGACAACGTGACGGCCCCCCTGGTCAGCACGCTGGGCGACCTGGCCACCGTGCCCGCCCTCGTGGTGGCGGCCACCCTGGCCGACCGCTCCGGGCTGACCGAGGCCATGGGGGGCATCCTGGGATTGGCGGCCGTGGCGGCCCTCGTGGCTGCCTGGCGGACCTCCCTGGTCGACGTACGGCGGATCGTCCGCCAGTCGGTTCCCGTGCTGGTCGCTGCCGGCCTGCTGGACCTGGTGGCCGGGGTGACCATCGAGAAGCGGCTCGACGACCTGCTGGCCGCCGAGGCCCTACTGGTGGTCCTACCGGCCTTTCTCGGGACGGCCGGCGCTCTGGGTGGCATCCTGTCGAGCCGCCTGTCCACCCAGTTCCACCTGGGCCTGGACGACGCCACGCCCCTGCCTAGCCGCTCCAGTTTCCGGGAGGCCCGTTCCTTGGGCCTGTTGGCGGTTCCGGTCTTCGCGTTCTGCGCTGTCGTGGCCCAGTGGGCCTCGGTGGCCACCGGCCAGACCACACCGGGGCTGGGAGACCTGATGACCGTCGTCCTGCTGGCCGGGGTGGCGGCCACAGTGCTGGTCGTCGTAGTGGCCTACTACACGACGATGGCTGCCTTCCGGTTCGGTCTGGATCCGGACACCTATGGGATTCCGGTCGTGCTGTCGACTCTGGACCTCGCCGGTGCGTTCGCCCTGATCCTGGCCATGGTGGCCGTGGGGGTGGTATGAGGACCGACCCCCGCCTCTCCCCGGAACCCCTCTCTGGCTGCCCGACGGCCGGGAATACCATTGACCCACGACATCGAGTGAGGACCTGATGGACGATAGACCCCGCAACCTGCGGGCCATGCTGGCTGAGGCTAAGGACACCTCAGAACTGATGGTGGACTTGGCGTACGCCTCGGTCTACTTCGGTGACCCGGACATGGCCGAAGAGGTCGACGAACTGGAGCAGCAGATGACCGAGCTGGTCCACGACATGCGCGCCGTGTGCGTTCTGGCCGCCCGGAGTCCCCGGGAGGCGGAGGGCATGTCGTCGGTGCTCCAGGTGGTCTCGGCCATCGAGCGCATGGCCAACGACGCGGTGGACATCGCCCGGATCGTCACCCACCGGCTGGGCATTCCCCAACAACTGGTGGCCGACCTGTCCGACGCGGAGGAGGTCTCGCACCGGGTACTGGTCAGCGAGGGTTCCCACATGGCCCACCGGCCGCTGTCGGCCCTCGAACTGACCGTGCAGGCCGGAATGCGGGTTATGGCGGTTCGTCGCAGCCGGCAGTGGATCACCCATGTGGACGGCGACACAGTGCTCGTACCCGGTGACGTCCTGTTCCTGCACGGGTCCCCGGACGGAATCACCCGACTTCGAGAGCTGGCCGCCGCCCCGGTTTGGGAGGCTCCGCATTCCGACGACGGGGAGGCGCTGACCGACCTAGACCGGGCGGTCGACGTCCTAGTCGAGATGAAGAACCTGTCGGAGGCTGCCGTGGGCCTGGCCTACAGCGCCCTGGTGCTCGGGGATCAGGGCCTGGCCGCAGAGGTTCGACACCTAGAGGAGCGGTTAGACGAGATGAAGGAACAGCTCGAACTGTGGGTGCTGCGCGCGGCAGCCGATGGCCTGGACCCCACGGCGCTGCGAGGCTTGCTCCACCTAGCCGAGGCGGCCGAGGACCTGGGTGACCAGGCTAAGGCCATGGTTTGGCTGGTTGAGGAGGACGAGGAACTCCACCCCATCCTGGGTATAGCCCTCGCAGAGGCCGACGAGGTGGTGGTGCGATTCCCGGTGGCCTCCGACTCGACCCTCGACGGCTCGATGCTCAAGGACCTCAAGTTAAACATCGAGCCTGGCTTCACGGTTTTGGCCATCCGCCGCGGTGGCGGGTACATCTATCGGCCACGGGGGCCGGTGTGCCTGGCTGCCGGCGACGAGATCATCGCCAGCGGTCCTGAGGAGGGCCAGGCACTCCTGGCCGCCATGTGCGGTTGGGAACTGGTGGAAGACGACGAGGGCGGGGACGAACTGGTTCCTGCTGGCTGACCGGCCTCCGGCCGGTCCACCTTGGGTGCTCGGGTCGTCAGCCGGCCGCGTCTTCGGGCTCGTCGGGAGCCGCGTCCCCGGCCGACATCTCTAGACGGTCGTCCTCCGGTTCGTCGCCGGTGAAGAGTTCGGCGATGGCGCCCAGCGAGCCGAGAGTGGCGCTCATGTCGGCGGGCAGGAAGATCTTGGTGGCCCGTCCGTCGGCCACTGTTCCCAGCGCTTCTAGGTACTTGATGGCCAGCAGGTCGGGCGTCGGATCGCCGTCGTGAATGGCGCCGTAGACGCTGCGTACAGCAGCGGCCTCGCCCTCGGCCACCGTCAGTTGGCGGTACCGCTCGGCGTCGGCCACGGCCCGGATGGCCTCGGCCTCGCCCTCGGCCTCAAGGATGGCCCGCTGCCGGACGGCCTCGGAGGCCAGGATGACTGCTTGCTTGTCACCCTCGGCCCGGGTGATGGCCGCCTCCCGACCGCCGTCGGCCTCCAGAACGACGGCCCGACGGTTCCGCTCGGCCTTCATCTGCTCGTGCATGGCGTGCATCACGTCGGCCGGTGGGTCGATCCGCTGGATCTCCACGCGGACTACCCGAACGCCCCACTTGTCGGTAGCGTCGTCGAGTACCTCCCTAAGGGCCACGTTGACGTTGTCTCGGGACGTCAGGGCATTGTCCAGCGACATGTCGCCGATCACGTTTCGGAGGTTGGTCTGGGCCAGCTTGGTGACAGCCAGGATGAAGTTGGCCACGTTGTAGATAAGTCGCTGGGCGTCGGTGGGCTCGAAGTAGATGACGGCGTCCACGGTGACCGTCACGTTGTCCTTGGTGATGACCTCCTGTGGGGGCACGTCGATTACCTGCTCCCGCATGTCCACCCGGGTCAGGGACTGAATGAACGGGATGATCAGCTTCAGGCCCGGATCGACGGTGGCCTTGTAGCGACCCAGCTGTTCGACGATGCCCTTCTGGTACGGCCGAACGATCTTGATCCCGGACGCTGCGAAAGCAAACAGGACGAAGGCGATGACAATTAGGACGATCGTGGCGGCCATTGGTGGTGCTCCTCGGGTCGGTGGTGTCTGTCGTTCGGATTAGTGGGTGGATTGGACCACGGCGCGGGTGCCTTCGATCCGGACCACTTCGACGGAGGTGCCGGCCGGGAGGTGTCCGCGGTCCGGGGTCTCGGCATGCCACTCCTCGCGTCCGATCCGGACGGTGCCCAGGTGTTCGGGATCGGGGGAGAGGTCGGTTACCACGACGCCGGTCTCGCCGACCAGGCGATCGGCCCCCACACCGACCGGGTTGCCGCCCCGTCTCATCCGGCGGGCCATCGGTCGGATGCCGGCGAAGGCGGCGATCGAGACCAGCACGAAGGCCAGCCACTGCCAGGTGGCGTTAGCTCCGGTGAAGGCGACCGCTGTTGCCGCGGCGGCTCCCACGCCGAACGGTAGGAGGAAGAACGCCCCGGTCATGGCGATTTCACCGACGATGAACGTGGCGGCGGTGGCCAGCCAGATCCAGCGCCAGACCTCGGGATCCATCAGACTTCTCCTCGCGACGTCTCTCAGCAACGTACTACGGAGCAGGTCTGAGGGCGCTTCGGGCCCGGTCGTGGCCGCTACCGTTCCAGCCCGTGTCCGCCGTTTCTCCCGACGTCCCGTTGTGCCTCCTGGCTGTTCATGCCCATCCGGACGACGAGGCCTCCAAGGGAGCGGCCACCGTGGCCTCCCTGCACGCCGAGGGAGTCCACTGTGTGCTGGTCTGTTGCACAGGGGGCGAAGCGGGCGACGTCCTGAATCCGGCCATGGACCAGCCGGAGGTCCACGCCAACATCACCACGGTGCGAGAGGCCGAGCTGGCCCGGGCGGCCGAGATCATCGGCTACGACGAGGTTGTCATGCTCGGTTACCGGGACTCAGGCATGAAGGACTCGGAGGCCAACGCCCACCCCGGGGCCTTCGCTAACGCCGATCAAGACGAGGCCGTCGGCCGTCTGGTGGCCATCATCCGCCGGGTCCGCCCACAGGTCATCGTCACCTACCCGGATGCCCGGGGGGAGTACGACCATCCGGACCACGTCCAGGTGCACGACGTCTCGGTACCCGCCTTCCATGCCGCTGGCGACCCACGGTGCTACCCGGAGGCCGGACCGGCCTGGCAACCGTCGAAGCTCTACTTCACCCTGTGGTCGAGGGCCCGGATCCTCGGACGGCACGCCAAGTTCCTGGAGCTGGGCCTGGAGTCGCCGTACGACGATTGGTGGTTCGAGCGCCCGTCGCGGGATCACCTGATCACCACGAGGGTGCCGATTGCTGACCACTGGCAGGTGGGGGTCGACGCGCTCCGGGCGCACGCCACGCAGATCGACCCGGCGTCTTCGTTCTGGTTCGGGCTTCCCGACGAGGTGGCCCGGACCATTCACCCGTTTGACGAGTACCGGTTGGAGGTCAGCCAAGTCGGCCATCCGGCAGACGGGGAGGTCGAGGAGGATCTCTTCGTCGGAATCCGGACCGCCGGGGAGTCGGCCGCCTGATGGCCACTCTCTCGTTCCTGTCCGAGGAGTGGCTGACCAACCTGGCCGACGGAGCAGCCGGCCTCCCCGAACAGCCCGGCGTGGATGGGGTGGTGCGGTTTGTGGTGACCAGCACGCCGCACGGCAAGGTCCAGTTCCGGCTCGTGGTGTCCGACGGTCGGGTGGCTGAGGTGCTGGTCGGACGCGACGGCGAGGCCGAGGCCACAGTCACCTGGAAGTACGCCGACGCGGTGGCCCAGTTCCGGGGGGATCTGGATCCCGATGTGGCCTACATGACCGGTCGGTGCAAGGTGGAGGACGCCTACGCCCGCTACGTGTTCGACCTCCGGACAGTGTTCGGCGGCTCTGCATGGGCCGACCTGCTGGCTGACCTGGCGGCTCGTACCGAGTTCTGAGTCGGAGGCCTAGCCAGCCCGTTGCGCGTCGCGCAAGTCCCGCCAGCTGACCAGGGTGATCCCGCCCCGGTCGAGGTCGGCCAGTAGTTCGGTGTTGCCGCACACCAGATCCCGGTGTTCGACCCGTCGTCCCCACTCGTCGCAGACGGCCCGCAACTCCGGCGTGTCGGCGGCCGGCTCGACCACGATCTCGGTCACCCCGGGCTGGAGGTCCATGGCCATCCGTTCCAGGACCGCCGGGTCGGCCAGCCGGCGCGACCGGTGGTGGTCGACGGTCAGCACACCCTCGTCGGCGGCCAGGGACCGAAATGGGAACCCGGCTCCCTCCTCGGCCTGCCCACCCTCCAAACGGAGGGGCAGACCGAAGTCGATGGCCAACTCCAAGTACAGGTCGAAGAACTCAGGGCGGTTTTGGAGAGCGCCGAGGTGGGAACTCAGGTGGCTGATGTCAAAGCCCCAGAGGACAGCCCGTTCCAGTTGGGCCCGGCACTCGCGCCGGGTCTCGTCCAGGTCAGCGTGGTCCCAAAGGTCCTCCACGGTGCGGGGAAAGCCACCATCGCCGTCGTGGAGGCTGGGGGCCTGGGTGATGGCCCGCCAGCGGTAGCAGTCCAACTCGGCGTTGAGAGTGAGGTGCACCCCAACCGCCTCACCGCGATAGTGGGACGCCGCGTCACGAGCCCACGGGCCAGGCACCATGAGGCCGGCGCCGGTGGCTAGGCCGCTGCGGATGCTCTCGTAGACGCCGACATTTGTCGCGTGGCACATCCCCAGCAGGTCAGCAGTGAGGATCAGGAGTCGGTCGTCGGGGCTCTGGCCGAGTCGCTCGCCCAAGGTGGTCACGTAGTGAACGGTACCCGACGGTCCCTCCCCGTATCACCGCC
>Ga0209034_10000648_pt1 | contig 17305 bp, 14 predicted proteins | sample MarorgKNORR_S2LV_2_FD_188219 | JGI IMG/M metagenome (GOLD analysis project Ga0209034, IMG submission 188219) | Marine microbial communities from the Southern Atlantic Ocean, analyzing organic carbon cycling - 250m_A/KNORR_S2/LV (SPAdes) (version 2) | ecosystem: Environmental > Aquatic > Marine...
CCTTGGAGAACAGGGTAGCGTGGAAACTGTCCCTGAGTACAAAGTAGAAATGGTCTGTAGAGTGGATATGATCAATGCAGTGATAAGAGCGATGAAGGAAACGCACCCTTACGAGGAAGTAGCATACAGTGTAATTCGCATGGAGCTAGTAGAGTAAATTCGCAGCAAGATGGGTCTCATGCGAAAATCAATAGATGTAAAGGTAAGCCCGTAATTTAATCCACTTTTTCTTGGATACTCACTAGATGGATGGTTATGCTGCGATCTTTTTCATGAAGCACGTCAAACATACGTACAGGGAAGTGTTGGTTTTGCAGATCCTTAAAGTAATGCTCAAGGGTGCTTTTTACTACTGGAAAGGCGATTTCGCTCCAAGGTATTTCTTGTTCGTTAAATAAGGCTACCTCCTTGGATTCATAACCAGGGGTAAAATCGAGGTTTGTTAGTTCTACGCGGAAAAACATGTACACCTGATTAATTGAAGGCAGGTTAAACAGGGTGTACAAGCAGTCATCCATAACAGTGACTGAGGCTCCAGCTTCTTCCTTTGTTTCTCGAATAGCCCCGGTTAGGCTTGATTCGCCGTTTTCCATGAAACCAGCCGGTAAGGTCCATTTTCCTAAGCGAGGCTCTATAGCTCTTTTACAGAGGAGCACTTTATTTTCGTAGACCGGCAGGGTACCAACAATATTTTTGGGATTTAGGTAGAAGATTGCATTGCAATTATCACAACAGAGACGTTCTCTATCATCCCCCTCAGGAATACGGAGAACCAATGGAGAGGCGCAGTGGAGGCAATACTTCATGACTGGCGTCACTCAGTTCAGCATCGCCTCATAAACCATTTGGGTTGCGATGTTATTGTCAAAAGGCGCTCCTCTGGGGCCGCCGCGCTTCTGTTCCATGTAGACCATATAGAAATCATTTTCCTCATCAACCACCACAATGGTTCCTCCAATACCACGCCAACCAAAGTTGTGCGGTCCATTCGGATCATTGGTAGTGGGTTGCAGATGAAAGCCTAGACCCCAGTTACCAACATTACCGTAAAAGAAAAATTCACGTGATACTTCATCAGTAATCTTCTTTTCACGCATCTGCCTTAGGGTCGACTCTTTTATGATGCGACGACCACGATATTCGCCACCGCTGAGAAGCATTTCAGCGAAGCGAACATAGTCCTCAGTAGTTGAATTTAGTCCGCCTCCTCCCGACAGCATTCTGCGAGGTATGGTGTTATCACCCATTGCTCCATGTATGGGTTCGGCAATCCGAAATTTCTTAGATTCTGGTACCCAAAAGGAGGTTTCATCCATGCCCAATGGCCGAAAGATACGTTCCTGAAGAACGACATCTAAAGTTGTGTTGGATGCAACCTCCAGCACAGCGCCCAAGATGTCGGTGGAATGCCCGTAATGCCATGCAGTACCAGGATCAAAGTAAACTGGCAGCCCACCAATCTTGGCTGCAAATTCCTGGGCTGTGAAATCGCCACGTAGCTCTTCGCGATAACGGGCGCCGAGAGCGCTATTTGGTGAAAAGATCTCTTGGATCAACCCGGATTCATGGGTGAGCAGGTTCTCGATAGTGATGGAGGTTTGGGCGTCTCTTATTTCACCGGTTTCACTATCTATGACTTTGAGATTGGTAAATTCAGGAATAAATCTTTCAACAGGGTCATCAAGTTTTATCATTCCATCTTCCACGAGGGACATGATAGCCACGCTAATAATCGGTTTGGTCATGGAGTAGATTCGGAAGATAGTGTCTTTGTTAACTGGGGTACTGCTATTGGGCCCCTGCATACCTACAGTCTCTAATACCCCAACACCTGTACTGTTACCGACTAGCAGTAGAGCTCCGGGAATATGTTCGCCTTCTACCGCTGCATGCATCGCAGCCTTGATTTCTTCAATTTCAGACTGATCAATACCGAAATTGGTTGAATGGATGAGGCTGATAGAACTGAGGTTGCTTGTAGCTTCGTGATTGTCCGCTACGACTAGGAACGGGAAACAGAATATAGTTATCACACTGAGTAGCCGAATAGTGCGCGATTTGTTGGTCATGATGCCGTCCTCATTGATCTTTTAATGTTTGGATACATTAATACTGGTTAATGTGCCAAGGATACTATCGGAAGTGACCAGACCTAACAATCATAGCTTGAATTACTGAAGTGCAATAGTTCGTAAAAATGATTAACCTTCCACCATGTTGACGCTAAAAAATTCAGAAATTCATCTATGGTATGCTGATCAAGCCGATTTCAATGATGAAGAGCTAGAGAGTCTTATTCTGCATTGGCTTACTGCCGATGAAAAAAACCGCTACCAACGCTATTATTTTGACCGTCAGCGCAATCAGTTTTTGTTAAGCCGAATGGTCGTTCGAAGTGTCTTATCTCGCTATAGCAGTTTGCCGCCGTCCTCTTGGAAGTTTAATGAAAATTCTCACGGTAAACCTACAATCGATTCATCTCAACAGCAATGTCCGCTGTTTTTTAATATTTCGCATTCCAGTGGACGAATAGTACTAGCGGTTGGCAAGCATAATTTTATTGGTGTTGATATTGAGCGCAATGATAGATCGCGTCGGATATTACAGATCGCCAATCGGTATTTTTCAAAGAATGAATTGGAAGCCTTAAAAGCATTACCGGCAGCGAAACAGTTGGCGCGTTTCTACGACCTTTGGACGCTAAAGGAAGCCTATATAAAGGCATGTGGTCTTGGTTTAAGTATTGCTTTACGGCGCTTCTCTTTCGATTTCCTGACTCAACAGCGTTTGGTCGTTGCTTTCGATTCCGAATTGGCTGACGACCCGACTCATTGGCAGTTTTGGCAAATCGATACTACGGGGTCATTCACTCTATCGCTAGCTAGCAAGTGTGAAAAGCAAAAGATCACTAAGCTTCTAGCCTATCGACTGCACGGTCCTGAAGGATTGGAATCCGCCGATGTGACTATCTTGCGCTATTGATCTTATTCTTTTTAAGTCTTTATTTTCCGTGGTGTTTCTGAAGTCTCGCCTTATGAGTTTTAGATCCTAAGACGAATACTGCCGTATCGTTTAGCTGATGATATATTGCAACGCAAACTTAGAACCATAAAACCCGACGATAAGCAGAGTAAAGCCTATCAAAGTACCGCGAATCGCGGTAGTTCCTCGCCAACCCAATTTGTGGCGGCCCCAAAGTAGTATGGCAAATGCGGTCCACGAGAGAGTGGAGAAGAAAGTCTTGTGTATTACACCGTCTATACCCCAAATATCGTCAATAAATAACAAGCCGGCGATGATTCCAAGACTAAGGAGAACCTGTCCGACCCAAAGGAGTTCAAATAGTAATACCTCCATATCCTGCAAAGGGGGAAATTTGCTAATGAATCCTCCGGCTTGACCATGCTTCAGCTGGTGATTCTGGTAAGCCAAAAATACTGCCTGTAATGCAGCAATGGTAATGAAACTGTAGGCCATTATCGAAATCAGTATATGGCTGGCCGAACCAGGGCTTAAATTAGTGGGAGGATAATCACTAGTTATCATTAGCGAAGCGATTATAGTTAGGATTGATAGAGGAAATAGTCCCAATAATAAATTGGCTAATGGTTTGCGCGTGGCACTTGCTAATACAAGCAAGGAAATGCAAACAGCGATTAGTGTGCTTATTTCTGGGACACCAAAATGGAATCCCTCGGAGGTTCTAATAACACCATCAGCACTAAACGCGTGTGCAATAACAGCCATACCACCAAATACGAAAACTACACTACGCGTATTCCTATCACTGGTGAAACTGATAGCCTGAAAAACGAAACCAATTAAATAGAATAAAATAGCAAACAGACCAAAAGTTGCTGTAACTTGCATTGGAAAAGTAGGGAGAGCAACTATCTGCATCGTAGAACTCGGTGTACTGAATCTTCGGGAAGTCTCGCATATACATAGAAACGATTGAAGCCATTTTTGTAGTAATCCAGATATGTTTCATAGGAAAGGTAGCCAAGGAGCTGGGCTGAAATGGTTTGAATAGTATGTTTTAGCTATAATTTGTCGCTCACTTTCTTTAGCAGGGGAAATTACTTTGTTCGACAGTCTCACAGAACGGTTATCCGGTAGCTTTCGGAAGCTTACCGGTAAAGCTACTCTGACGGAAAGTAACATCCAAGAAGCTTTGCGCGAGGTTCGTCGGGCATTGCTAGAAGGGGATGTGGCTCTATCGGTAGTCAGAGACTTCATAGACCAGGTGGGGCTGCGCGCTGCAGGTCAGGAAGTCGCAAAAAGTCTTACCCCGGGGCAGGCTTTTATCAAGATCGTCCAGGCGGAATTGGAAACCCTTATGGGTTCGTCCAATGCTGAACTCGACTTAAAAGCGGCTCCACCAGCAATAATTTTAATGGCGGGCTTACAAGGCACAGGTAAAACAACAACAGTAGCTAAGCTGTCTAAGTGGTTAAAGAAAGAAAAGCAGAAAAAAATCATGGTAGTAAGTGTGGATGTCTATCGACCGGCGGCAATTCAGCAGCTGCAAACGTTGGCTAGTGAGGTAGGTGTGGAGTGCTTTGCCAGTGATGCCAATCAATCTCCGCTTGAGATCGCGGCCGCAGCAGCGCTTGAGGCAAAAAAGAAATTCGCTGACGTTTTGATAATAGATACTGCCGGCCGTCTCACAATTGACAAGGATATGATGGATGAGATTAGTCAGCTCCATCAGCAAATGAATCCGGTGGAAACGCTTTTTGTAGTGGACGCCATGACAGGCCAGGATGCGGCGAATACGGCTAAAGCGTTCAACGACGCGTTACCTTTGACCGGTGTTATCCTCACCAAGGCTGATGGAGATGCCCGCGGCGGCGCGGCTTTGTCTGTGCGGCATATAACCGGTAAACCCATCAAGTTTATAGGCATGGGTGAGAAAACTGATGCTTTAGAACCATTTTATCCCGATCGCATAGCCTCTCGTATACTTGGTATGGGAGATGTCCTTTCACTTATTGAGGAAGTAGAGAAGAAAGTCGATAAGCAGAAAGCCCAGAGGTTGGCACGTAAGATAAAGAAGGGTAAGAGTTTTGACCTTGACGATTTTAAAGAGCAGCTCAAGCAGATGCAGAACATGGGTGGGGCTACCAGTATCATCGATAAGATACCGGGTTTAGGTGCGTTGCCGCCCAGTGCTGCGAATATGATAGACGATTCCCAATTTCAGCGAATGGAAGTAATTATAAACTCCATGACTATGAGGGAGCGAAGTAGCCCTGAAATACTCAATGGATCACGCAAACGCCGCATTACTACAGGGTCTGGTACACAGATCCAGGATTTGAACAGGTTACTGAAGCAGCATAAACAGATGCAAAAGGTCATGAAAAAAATGAAAGGGGGTAATATGGCCAATATGATGCGTGGCCTTGGTGGGATGCAGGGACCCAATGGGGCTCCAGGATTTCCGCCAGCGCCAGGTGGGAAACTTCCCCGTTTCTAAGCAGATTAACAGGTGGTGTGTCTAACCGTCAGGAATAGGAAATTCTGGTCTTCCAGTGAGTTCTATAGAGTTTAAAATACGGTCCTCAGCGCTTCCATATGGGCTTTAATTGACATAGAATACCGGCCTTTTTATCCGGGCTCTTTGCCAGACGCTGTCCGTAAATTCTGCGCTGTAAACAAGCCCGCATAAAAACTTCGAAGTTTTGGAAAATAGGAACTTAGTATGGTCACGATACGGTTGTCTCGTAGTGGCGCGAAAAAGAGGCCTTTCTACCATATCACTGTGGCTGACAGTCGGCGTGCGCGCGATAGTCGTTTCATCGAGCGTATCGGATTTTTTAATCCTCTGGCTAAGGGGCAGGAGGAACGTTTGCGTCTCGACCTAAAGCGTATGGCGTTTTGGCAATCACAGGGTGCACAGGTAAGCCCTCGTGTTTCTAGCCTTGCGAAGGACGCATCTGCCGCCACTGAAGCCTAAATCTCTCACTGAAAATAAACGGCTATGGTAAATAGCTCAGAGAGCGAATCAGCAGTGTCATGCCACAAAAAAGTGGTATTAGGCCAATTGGGAAAAGTGCACGGCATAAAGGGCTGGCTAAAGCTGACTTCCTTTACTAATCCACCAGAAAACATATTAGATTACTTAACACTGCAGGCGGAAATTGATAATCGTTGGCAGATTCTTGAAATTGATCGATTTAGACAACAACCTAACGGGTTCGTCGTTCATATAAAAGGCTATGATGATCCCGAAACATCCCGTCAGCTCACAGGTATTCGATTAGCTGTCAACAATGACTTGTTGCCAGTGCTGGACAAGGGGAGTTACTACTGGCATGAGTTGGTAGGTATGAAGGTTATAAACCAACATGGTCACGAGTTTGGTCGGGTAAATAGCTTGTTAGAAACCGGTGCTAATGATGTATTAGTGGTTACACCAACAACGGAAAGCATCGATGCGAGGGAACGCTTAATACCTTATGTCGCTGACATCATCATAGATAATATTGATAGTAAGGCACGATTAATAAGGGTTAACTGGGAAGCAGATTACTTGGAATAGACCGGCGAAGACATAATAGCTTGTTACTAGGAAGGAGTTAGTGATGCAGATTGGTATAGTCACACTGTTTCCAGAGATATTTAATGTGCTCATCGAATATGGCATTAGTAGCAAGGCCATGCAGAAAGGAGTGATAAGTCTAGAGTGCTGGAATCCCAGGAGCTACGCGGTTGATGCACGGCGCACAGTGGACGATAAGCCGTTTGGTGGGGGACCAGGGATGTTAATGAAGACGGAACCTTTAGTGACCGCGATTCAAGCAGCGAAGACAGGAGTAAGACAAGAATCTCAAAACGGGGCAATGCTGGAAGCGAAAGTTGTGTATCTTTCGCCACAAGGTAAACCTTTGAAACAGATTAATGTTGTCGAACTATCGAAGCGGTCAAACATGGTTCTGGTATGTGGGCGGTATCAGGGTATCGATACTCGGATAATTGACTCAGAGATCGACGAGGAATGGTCGTTGGGAGATTTCGTAATCAGTGGTGGAGAGCTAGCCGCTATGACTTTGATTGATGCGATGATCCGGGTTCAGCCCGGAGCACTGGGTAACGAATGCTCGGCACAAGAGGACAGTTTTATGACTGGGCTTCTGCACAGTCCTGAATACACTAGGCCTCAAGAATTTGCTGGCCAAAAGGTACCGAGTGTACTATTGAGTGGGGATCATGAAGCTATTAGGGTGTGGCGACTTAAACAAAGTCTCGGTTCAACTTGGTTGAAGCGACCCGATCTTTTGGAGCTCCTGAATCTGGACGGAGAACAAAAGGAGTTACTGAAACAATTTATAAACGAATATGACGCACGAAACCAGATAGGTCCATAACAGGTTTATAAGGTGCACAGATGTCAGGAGCAAGAATAATGAGTAAGAATAAAATTATTCAGCAGATCGAAGAAGAACAAATGTCTAAAGAACTGACGAAATTCGGTCCTGGTGACACGGTGGTTGTGCAAGTGAAGATCAGGGAGGGTAACCGTGAACGTCTCCAAGCGTTCGAAGGTGTGGTTATAGGTAAGCGTAACCGTGGTTTAAATTCTTCGTTCACTGTGCGTAAAATCTCTCACGGGATAGGCGTTGAAAGAACATTTCAAACTTATAGCCCTCAGGTTGACAGTGTGAAATTGAAGCGCCGGGGTAATGTGCGCCAGGCCAAGCTTTACTATCTCCGTGAACTAGCAGGTAAAGCTGCAAGAATTTCCGAAAAGCTGGACAAGAAATCTGGATAGTTATGCTATGTAGATTAATAGACAGATTCACGTGTTAGTCTGGAATTTATCATTCTTTTAACGGGTTTTAGAACTCAGATGAGAAGCATAAGGAGCCAATAAAAAGGCTGATTGACCTCAGAAACCGATGATTCAGCCTTCTTTTCTGGTTTGAAAGGAACTAGACTCAGTGTATTCGCGGTACCGCAGAACTGGAGAACTATAATGAAGATAAATGTCAGGTTATCTCTAGTATTAATCAGCTTGCTATTGGCTCTGATGCCAGTTTCCATGGCTCAGAATTTAAATGAAACTCAGTCGCTTCGGGAGAAGCTGGTTCAGGCAATCGAAGTTGCTTCTCAAAACCAGTTACAGATCGTCAGTCTTAAAGCTACGCCTTTACCAAGTATCTACGAAGTAGAACTCAGTAGCGGTGAGATTCTTTATAGCGATATATCAGGTGATTACTTATTTGCCGGTGACATGTATCAGACCACTGGGTCTGGTTTGCTGAATTTATCAGCGGGTACTCGCCAAATTCGTACCCAAGAAAAGATAGCTTCGATTCCTGAGGAAGAAATGATCATTTTCACTCCGGAAACAGAGGTAAAAGCAACCCTAACAGTCTTTACTGATGTAGATTGCACTTATTGTCGGGCCTTACATCGTGATATAGATACGATTATGGAGAAGGGTATCCAAGTGCGTTATCTCGCTTATCCTCGTGGCGGTGAAAACGCTGAATCCTATGACAAGATGCTTTCGGTTTGGTGTTCTGATGACCGCCATAAGACCCTAACGCAGGCTAAGAATGGTCAGAATCTGCCTAAGCGAAACTGTGAGAGCCCCGTCCTTACCCACTACTTTCTCGGTAACGAATTAGGTATTAGTGGTACACCTGCTCTGGTGTTTCCCGATGGACGTGTTATTCCAGGCTACGTCGAGGTAGACCGCCTGGTCACGATGCTGCAGGTAGACTAGATAATTCTGAATAAAGGTACTGGTATCGCCAGCCTCTAGTCAGGCTGGCGATTTTTTTTGTGGATCCGAAATATCAAAGAACAGGGACCGGCGCTGAGTTTACCCGTTGGTTCCAGTATAATTCGCGATTGTTGTTGAACGTTTAGAGGAATGTTTTGAAATCTACATCATCACAAATATCCGGTGTTTTAAATATTGGCGTCTGTGGCCTCGGTACAGTGGGCAGGGGTACAGTTGAACTTTTGCTAAACAACGCTAAGCAAATTGAGCGTCGATTAGGTTATGCGTTAACAATTTCTCATGCGGTTACGCGTACTCTGGATGCAAATCGCAAAACACTACTTGATAGCTGCGGAGAGATTCAGGTGGGGACAGATCCTTTTGCCGTAGTAAAAGACCCGCAGGTGCAAATAGTGGTTGAAGCGATGGGAGGCTATGATCCCGCTTTCGAAGTGGTTAAACAGGCGCTCTCGAATGGCAAGCATGTGGTTACTGCGAATAAGGCGCTTATTGCCGAACATGGCAATGAATTGTTTCCGGTTGCAGAACAGAATAATGTAAACCTGGCTTACGAGAGTAGTGTTGCTGCTGGTATCCCGATTATTAAAGTATTGCGTGAAGGTTTGGCTGCTAACGAAATTGATTGGGTCGCTGGGATTATTAACGGGACCGGTAATTTTATCTTGACAGAGATGGCTGCCAGACAGCGAAAGTTTGAAGTTGTATTAAAACAGGCTCAAGAGTTGGGGTACGCTGAAGCGGACCCAACCTTTGACATAGAGGGCATCGATGCAGCGCACAAGCTAACTATCATCGGATCCATTGCATTTGGTATCCCCTTACAGTTCGATAAAACTTATACCGAAGGAATCAGTAAGATCACCCCGGAAGACATCAGTTATGCAGATGAGCTAGGTTACAGTATTAAGCATCTTGGTATTGCCCGTAGGACTGACAAGGGTGTAGAGATGCGAGTCCACCCTACTTTGCTGTCTAAATCTCGCTTGCTGGCTAACGTAAATGGTGCGCGTAATGCGGTGTTGGTTCACGGCAATGCGGTAGGTGCCACGCTCTATAGCGGGCCCGGTGCGGGAGGCGAGGCTACCGCGTCGGCGGTAGTGGCAGACCTTATAGATATAGGCAGACAAATGGCAGCTGGCACTACTGATGCGGTTTATCCGCCATTGGGTTGCGTTCATATGCGAAATGATCTGCCTGTGTTAGATATAGACGAAATCGAAGCGGAGTACTATTTACGAATACGAGCGGTGGACAAAGTCGGGGTAATGGCCAAAATATCTAGTATTTTGCAGGAACACAATATAAGTATAGAGGCTGTAATTCAGAAAGAAGCAATCAGCGAGGTAGTACCGATTGTTATCCTCACTCATCGCTCCGTCGAGAAACAACTGAACCATGCTATTGAGGCTATTGAAGGGTTGGAAGAGGTCACCGGTGACATCAATCGTATTCGAGTTGAACCGTTTCATGGTGAACCAGAATAGCTGCAAAGAGTGTCACAATGAAATACATAAGTACTCGCGGAAAGTGTTCGCCACAAACCTTTGAGGAAGTATTACTTACCGGTTTGGCTCCTGATGGTGGCCTCTTTGTACCTGAGTCACTTCCCGAGTTGTCCTGTGATGAGATTCGGAGTTACCAGAGCTTATCTTACCCGGAACTTGCTTTAAAAATCATAAGCCCTTTCATAGGTAATGAGATTCCCGCGGGAGCCTTGCAAGTAATTATTGAGGAGAGCTATCGCGAATTCGACCATCCCGACATTGCTCCACTAAGTCGACTAGTTGGTAATGAATGGATACTTGAGTTATACCACGGACCAACCCTTGCGTTTAAAGATTTTGCACTACAAGTATTGGGTAGATTGCTGGATTATGTGTTAACCAAAAAGGAGCAAAGAGTTGTTATTCTGGGAGCAACTTCCGGTGATACAGGGTCAGCCGCCTTAGAAGGATGTCGTCATTCTGATCATGTGGATATTTTTATCTTGCATCCATATAAAAGAGTATCCGATGTTCAGCGTAAACAGATGACTACTGTTCCAGGAGACAATGTCTTTAACTTGGCTATTGAGGGTAACTTTGATGATTGCCAACGCATCGTAAAAGCCGCATTCACGGACCAGGCTTTCCTGCCAGAGCACCGTCAACTCGTTGCAGTTAATTCTATTAATTGGGCGCGCATACTCATGCAGATCGTGTACTATTTCTCGGCAGCATTGAAACTTGGTGCGCCGGATCGCCAGGTTTCGTTTTCAGTACCTACAGGTAATTTTGGCGATGTTTTTGCCGGCTATCTGGCCAAACGTATGGGGTTACCGGTTGATCGATTGGTAGTGGCCACAAATCAGAACGACATCTTACATCGGTTTATTAGCGCCAATGAATACTCTACAACTAATCTTAGCAAAACTTTTTCGCCCAGTATGGACATCCTAGTATCGAGTAACTTTGAGCGATATTTATTTGACCTGTTTGATCTTGATGCTATTGCATTATCGGATTTTATGAATCGCTTTGGAAAGGAAACTCTGAGTGTTTCAGAGCAGCAATGGCAACGCGTAAAAGATTGGTTTGATAGTGCCAGTGTCGACGACGACACAACTTGCGAAATAATTGCCGAGGTATTCAAAGAAAGCGGTAGATTATTAGATCCACATACGGCGGTCGGTGTGAAAGCGGCACGAATCTGCAAAGATGACCAGACGCCAATTATTACCTTAGCTACGGCTCATCCTGCCAAATTCAGTGATGCTATCGCGGCTGCCGGGCTGGCGCTTCCGGAATTGCCTAAGCATTTGACAGATCTGTTTGAACGAGAAGAGCGCTATACCGTCATGCCGAATGAAATTACTGAAATTACTAATTTCATCAAAAATAATTGCCGGCCTTAACGGATGGCGAATCTCCTGCGGCGTAGGTCTGCCAACCCAAATCTCGATCTACCAGGCTCGCTCCATCCACTCATTCAGAGAATCTATAGTCAAAGGGCTGTACTTAGCGCTGAAGAACTAGAGCTCGGTTTGGATAACTTGCTTCCTCCTAACCGAATGTATGGTATGGAGTCGGCAGTAGATTTGTTAATTGAAGCCCTACAGCGGCAAAAGCACATACTTATCGTTTCTGATTTTGATGTTGACGGAGCTACTAGTTGCGCTCTGGCTATAAAAGCCCTGACCGAGTTTGGAGTTAAACAGGTTGAATACATTGTTCCAAATAGATTCGAATATGGGTACGGACTTACCCCGGAGATAGTTGACCTAGCGAAAACCCTTAACCCGTATCTTCTCATAACTGTTGATAACGGGACGTCGAGTATAGATGGTGTCAAAGCAGCCAAGAAGGCAGGTATTAAGGTGTTGATTACTGATCATCATCTCGCTGCAGAGGAGTTGCCCAATGCCGATGCTATCGTTAATCCAAATCTACCGTCTTGTGAATTCCCCAGTAAGAGCATCGCAGGTGTGGGAGTGATTTTTTATGTAATGCTAGCGCTGCGCGCCAGACTGCGCGAGATAAATTGGTTCACTGATCGCGGGCTGCAAGAGCCAAATATGGCTGCGCTTCTTGACCTGGTTGCACTAGGTACCGTTGCAGATGTGGTTCCACTAGATCGAAATAATCGCATCTTGATAGATGAGGGTCTTAAACGGATTCGAGCAGGGCAAACTTGCCCTGGCATACTAGCCCTGCTCGAAGTCGCAAATCGCAAAGTTAGACAATTGTCTGCCAGTGATCTAGGTTTCAGCATTGGTCCACGTCTTAATGCAGCCGGACGTCTCGATGACATGTCGACTGGAATAGAATGCCTATTAGCGAAGGAACAAGGAAGTGCTTATCAGCTTGCTTTACAACTTGATGCAATGAACCAAGACCGGAGGCAAATCGAAGCCGATATGCGCGAGCAGGCTTTTGCCTATCTAGAAGAGCTGTTGCTAGAAGAAGATGGCATACCACCAGCGCTGTGTGTATATGATCCGCGTTGGCATCAGGGAGTTATTGGAATCCTTGCCTCTAGAATTAAAGATAGATTTAACCGCCCGGTTATTGCTTTCGCAGAAGCCAGCATAGATGAATTTCCAGCCGAAAAAGGCGCAGAACTAAAAGGATCTGCTCGTTCGATAAAGGGATTTCATATCCGAGATGCACTCGATGCCGTGGCTTGTCATCACCCAGGCTTGATAACAAGGTTTGGCGGCCATGCGATGGCAGCCGGCCTTAGTTTGGATAAGTCACGACTCACTGAATTTACTAAAGCTTTCGAAGCCGAAGCCGCGCGCATGCTCAGTGAAGAACAATTAACTGCTACCTTGTTTAGCGACGGTGAAATTGAGACGGCCTGGTTTTCTATGGAAATAGCTGAACAACTGGAACAGGCAGGACCTTGGGGCCAAGAATTTCCCGAACCACTTTTTGATGGGAAGTTTGAGATTGTGCAATTTCGAGTGATAGGAGAAAAACATCTAAAAATGTCATTGAGCCCCATAGGATCAACAGCATGTACTGTGGATGCCATTGCGTTTAATGTTGAAACGGAGTTTTGGCCTACTGATGATACCCGTGAAATCGAGATCTTCTATCGAATGGAGGTCAATGAATTTCGCGGAAATCGATCGCTTCAGTTGGTAGTGGAACGTATTCTGAGCCTGCATTAAAGCTATTTGTCATTTAAGAAGCCTACTGTTCTTGGTCACTGTTAGCTTGGAGTGGTGACTGTATTGGCCGATTCTATGTATCATGACAGGGGCTGGCGAATTTGTTACCTTTTGGCACATCTTAGGTAATCTCAACCGGGTAGAATTTCAAGCATTGCGATCTAGGGAACAAAATGCGAACTTATTTCTATAAGCTACTGATATTATTGTATTTATCGATCTATACTCTGGGTGTCCAGGCGCAGGTCCATAAGACTGATCAGATCGAGGTACAACTTTTGTCGGAAACTACCAATGTAGTTCCCGGGGAATCCTTTTGGTTAGCTATTCGACTGGATCCGATTGAGGATTGGCATACTTATTGGAAATTTGGAGGTGACAGTGGTGAGGCTACCAAGGCAAGTGAGTGGCAATTACCTGCCGGCGCTACTGTAGGAGAGATAGACTGGCCTATTCCGGAATGGACACCGTTTCTTGGTAGTGAGTTGGTCACTTTTACTTACCCAAGAGAAGTATTCCTGCCGATGCAGGTGTCGGTACCAGCTAATTTTTCTGGTGAAACGTTTGACCTGAGCACGAGGATAGACTGGCAGGTTTGCGAAGAAATCTGCATTCCGGGCGATGCCATGTTTTCACTGTCTCTACCCGTGGGAGAAGCTTTGGAAGTTGATCCCCGTTGGGAAGCCGGATTTGTTGAGAATCGTGAGCTGATTCCTGCTGCTACTGATCAACACGAGTTGACTGCCTCTTTTAACGCCCATGATGGAAAAGTAAATGTCATGGTAGAAGCTCCTATAGGAGTTTTTGATAATGCAGATGAAGCATGGTTCTTTCCAACTGAGCGTCGCATCATGCGTTACGCTCCCTATCGAGATGTGATACTCGATGGTAATCGGATTCAAATTTCTACGGAACAGCACAGGCGCTTTTCGAATGAAATAACGCAGATGGAAGGTTTGTTGTCCTTCGTTGACGAGGAGGGCAATTGGAAAGCCTATGATATCTCTCCGCAGATTACGAATTCAGCTTGGGATCATAGTATCGAAGTAGAACTCTTGTCGGAGACAAAAAATATTGTTCCCGGAGAAACTACTTGGTTAGGTTTGCGCCTCGATCCAATAGAAAATTGGCACACCTATTGGAAGATGGGGGGTGACAGCGGCGATCCAACCAGCCTAAATGAATGGAATGCTCCAGAAGGAACAGTCATTGGTGACATTCAGTGGCCAGCACCACACTGGCTGCCTTTTTACGATACTGACCTCGTGAATTTCGGTTATGAGGAAGAAATACTCTTACCAGTTTCCGTTACGGTTCCCGAAGATTATGCTGGCGAGAGCGTAGTACTTAGCACACTGGCTGAGTGGTATGTATGCGATCAGATTTGTATACCTGGTGAGCAGCGACTGAGTTTGACGCTGCCTGTGGGGGTTATACCAGAAGCGAACGTTTCGACATCACAATTATTTGCAAATGCTCGGGAAAATTTGCCGACAAGTGAGCATGATATTACATCCATAATTGCTGTCGCGGGTGAACGGATCAGTCTCGGATTTGAATCATCAAATGCAATTTTCGAAGAATACACCAATGCTTGGTTTTTCCCAGACCAACGTCGCATCATCAAACCCGGGCCTCTTCGCGACGTCTCGATTCAACAAAACTTGTTGCAGATTACTCATCAGCAACCACGTCGCATGGTGGAAGATCTTACAGAGGTATTCGGCGTGCTGGTACTGGAAAATGAAGAAGGGGCTCGCACTGCTTTTGAATTTATCGATCCAGCAACTGATGCTAACTTGATTACTATTATGCCATTAGCTGCCTCGGATAATTCAGGCTCTGGTTTCGGTAGCGGCAGCCTGCCACTTTATATGCTATTTGCCATGCTGGGTGGGGTAATTTTAAATCTAATGCCTTGTGTTTTTCCTGTGCTATCTATTAAGGCATTAAGTTTTACGAAAAACATCGGTGAGAGTCGTTATAAGCAGCGTATGGACGGTGTAGTTTACTCGGCGGGTGTAATTACGGCTTTTGTCATTCTTGCTTCGGCCTTGATAGCTCTCCGTGCCGGTGGTGAAGCCGTGGGCTGGGCATTTCAGTTTCAGCAGCCTTGGTTTCTCGCTTTCATTGTTTACTTGTTTTTCCTAATGGGGCTTAGTTTGTCTGGTGTATTTGAAATTGGAACAAGCATTATGGGCGCCGGTGCTAGCTTATCAGACCAAGGAGGTTACAAGGGTTCCTTTTTTACCGGTGTATTGGCCACTACAGTAGCAACACCCTGCACTGCACCGTTCATGGGGCCAGCCATAGGGTTTGCTTTGGCCCAGTCTTGGGCGGTAGCTATGCTGGTTTTTATTTCCCTTGGATTGGGTATGGCCTTGCCAATTTTGGTCTTGTCTTTCGCTCCGATTCTGTTCCGTTATCTCCCAAAGCCAGGTGCTTGGATGGAAACATTCAAACAATTCATGGCCTTCCCTCTGTATGCGAGTGCGCTTTTCTTTTTATGGGTATTGGGTAATCAGGTAGGGGTCATTGGGATGTCATTGGTGCTTGCAGGGTGTGTGTTGTTTGCCTTTGCAGCCTGGATGTACCAACGTCGATTTTCAATGGGACCAACAATGCGCGCTGCCCAGATTGCCGCTGGAGTTGGTGCTTTCGCGGTTGCCATATACCTGATGCAATCGCCGTTTCTGCAATCCTCGGTAAGTAACCAAGTAGCATCACAAGAACTTGATGAAGACGGTAATCCTATCCAGAACTATGAAATATTCAGTACTGCACGGCTGAATGAACTGCAGTCGGAGGGACGCCCGGTATTTCTTAACATGACGGCTGCTTGGTGTATAACTTGCTTAGCTAACGAACAGACGACGCTGGGTACCGAGCGGGTGCAACAGGCCATGAGAGATAATGACATAACTTATATGAAGGGAGACTGGACTAATGAAGATCCGGAAATTACCGCCGTCCTTGAGCAGTTCAATCGTCCATCGGTTCCATTGTACGTTCTGTATCCTGGAGATCCGTCAAAAGAGCCTTCGATTTTGCCACAAATACTTACTCCAGGTACTCTCTCCCGGGCTTTTGAAGGTATTTAACAAAACGCTTTTTTGAGCCGCTGATGAGAAACATTCTTCTATTGATTCTCTTCGTTTTATTTTTACCAGTTGTGGTGAATGCGGACGAACTGATATCTAACCGTAGTGAGTTCAATTCCAATTTCATTGATGCCCATGAGGCAGCACTGCGCCTACCGCGGTTGCACAGTTTATTGATTAGTCATCGTGGAGAGCTAGTGTTCGAGGAGTACTACAATGGTGCCGATCCTCGGAGACCCGCGAATATGAAGTCGGCTTCAAAGAGCGTTATTTCGGCTTTGATTGGTATCGCCATAGATGAGGGTCACATCAAATCTGTGGAAGATCCGATTACTAAATATTTCCCAGAATATATTCTCAACCAAACTGATCCGGACAAACAGCTCATTACCATAGAAAACTTGTTGACCATGCAGTCAGGCCTGGAAACCACCAGTAATCGAAATTATGGCAAATGGGTATTAAGCGAAAACTGGGTAGAGTTTGTTCTTAACCAACCATTGGTTGCCAAACCCGGGACGCGAATGCTCTATAGTACCGGTAGCACCCATCTTTTATCTGCCATTCTTACTCGGGCCAGTGGCATTAATACGAAGGAGTTTGCGCAAAAACATCTCACATCACAACTCGGATACTCCATGTCGTATTGGTCACGAGACCCTCAGGGAATTTATTTTGGCGGCAATGATATGGAAATGACGCCCCGGCAAATGCTTGCGTTCGGTGAACTATACTTGAATAAAGGAGTCCATGAGGGACGCCAGATAATCCCAACAAATTGGGTAAAACAAT
>Ga0209034_10000649_pt1 | contig 17288 bp, 12 predicted proteins | sample MarorgKNORR_S2LV_2_FD_188219 | JGI IMG/M metagenome (GOLD analysis project Ga0209034, IMG submission 188219) | Marine microbial communities from the Southern Atlantic Ocean, analyzing organic carbon cycling - 250m_A/KNORR_S2/LV (SPAdes) (version 2) | ecosystem: Environmental > Aquatic > Marine...
GACCTCGAGCGGGATTGAGGCCGCTGACCTCAGTCTGACTGAGCCAATAGTCGTCATCGGACTACTAATCGGTGGTGCACTGCCATTCGTCATCGCCTCAATGACGATGACCAGCGTCGGCAAGGCTGCTGGCGATATGGTCACCGAGATTCGTCGCCAATTTCGCGAGATAGACGGTCTGCTAGAGGGTAGAGAGGGCGTCAAGCCCGACAGTGCCCGATGCGTTGAGATCTCTACTCAGGCAGCTCTGCGTGAGATGGTGGCTCCAGGTCTGACTGCAATCGCTACTCCAGTAATTGTCGGAACTGTACTCGGCGCGGCGGCCCTAGGCGGGCTTCTGGCTGGAGCACTCGTTACCGGTGTACTGATGGCGCTATTCATGGCCAACGCTGGTGGTGCTTGGGACAATGCCAAGAAAGCCATTGAACAAGGTCACATCGAAGGTGCGGCGAAGGGAGATGCCTCTCACGATGCAGCGATCATCGGTGACACCATCGGTGACCCGTTCAAGGATACAAGCGGGCCTTCGCTGAACATTCTGATCAAGCTGATGTCTATTGTCGCGGTCGTCATAGCCCCCGGTCTGAGCCTCACAGGAATGCTCTGAGACTGCCAGACCTGTCTGCGTCAGTCTCATGACTGACGGTAGGGACGGCTTACTCATGCGCGCGGCGCTGAGTATGGCCCTGTCGACCCTTCTGGTGGCCACGGCGCTCTCCGGATGCTCGGGAATAAGCGGTATTGTCGGTGACTCCGACTCAGTTGAAGTGCCGACCTGGGAAGTCGGCGATTGGTGGCTCTACACATTCTCCACACCCGACTACACCGATGATACGGCTCGACTGGTCGTCGCATCGGTCAGCGAGGAGGGGGGGACAGCAAATATGCTGGCGATCTCCAGCCTCACCGAGGCACGCAGGCACGCGGTGCTCAATCACAACCCGTTCCTCGGGCGGATGACCCACGAGGACTTAGCAGCGTTTGAGAACGGCTTGGCCCAGACCGTGATGGACTTCCCTCTCGAAGAGGGTGGCACTTGGGGTTTCACACTGTTCTCAGTCGAATGGGACGCTGATGTCCGTGGCATCTCCGGAAACTACGTCACAATGGGCGCAACCTCTGGTGACGGTTCAAAGCTCGACTACGTCTACGACACCGATGCCGAGTTCTTCTCCTCATTCATCTGGACTGACGCCTCAGATATAGAACAGATGAGGATGATGCTCGCAAACAACGGAGAGGGGTACACCGGCGATGTGTACTTCGTCCGCGGAGGCGACCTATACTCCGACGTGTGGGAAGACACGGGGCCGGATGTAGAGGTGCGTGACACCTTCTTCGTCAGCGACCACCCTAGCGACGGCGAGTGGGATGAGATGATTTACTTCCTCGATGCCGAGTGCGGCGGCGGCTCCTCCACAATCAGTCTGACACTGCGAGACCACGGGTCGCTCTCCGCTCTTGAGAGAATCTGGGGGCCGGGTGCCAGTGAGAGTGGTACCTTGGGAACTATTCCCTATCCTTCCGAGGAGTACACCCTCACAGCGACCTTCACCGGCGACACGTACCTCCGTCTCAAGATAGCAGGCGGAATAACTAGCTCTTGGAGCCTCTAGAGGTACTCGAGTAAGTGGTCCGAGCCGCCCACGAACACAGGCTCATCACCCCTCAGATCGAAAACGGCTGGTACGGTCCTATGCCTAGTCTCTGCCACAACCGCGTCCCTCAGTCCATCGTGGTGGTCGAGGTTGACCTCGGTGTAGGTGAGGCCATGTGCATCCAGAGTCCTCTCCGCGCGCGTACAGTAAGGGCAGATGGTCTGGCTGAAGAACAGGAAGTCCGTCTCCGCGGACTCGAGGTGCTCACGCACTAGAGACAACCGGTTCATCCTCCTCGTACCAAGCCTCGGGCCTTTCTCCGAGGTCGCCATCGAACTCGTCCTCTCCGTCACCAAAGCGGCCCTCTAGAACTCGGTCTACCTCATCTGGGTCGATGAACCAGAGCAGTATCACCGTGAACAGGGTCAACGCCGCACCGATGTACAGGCAGGTGATGTAGTCGAACCTCTGGGTCATGTTGCCCGTGAACAGGTACGCCATCACTGCTGAGAGGTTGAACATCGACATGTATGCGGTGAACTGAGAGCCACCGGCCTTGCTGAAGGTCAGCCTCATTGCCACGGCGATGACGCAAATCCATGCAACTCCGTTGATGACTGCGCGAACACACAGGTAGGACACCATCAGGTTGGTGTTGGTCCAGTAGTCGCTCAGAAGAGCTAAGGCAGCGTTGGAGAGGGCCAGCAGTGTGAATCCGATCATCGAGACTTCTCTGACACCGAATCTGTCCCCCAGCATCCCGCCGAAGATCTGTCCCACCATCATGCAGGCGATGACGATGCCGCCGACTATTGCATTGTACTTGGTCTGGGACCAACCCGCTTCGTTGATGAAGATGTCAACCACGATTGGATCGGTGAACAGGTAGAGTTCGGCCAGCAAGCACAGGAATATCAGGATGAATGAGGAACGCGTCGAGAACCCCTTGACAATGTTGTAAGCTGTTTCAGTGGCAAGAGACGATACGGGCAGGGGGTTCCGAATCTGGCCAATATTAGCACCCAACCACTCTGCCATCAACAAAATGACTGAAATTGCTAGCGTTACCAATCCAATTGTTTTCAGCGGAGAAGCCACGTCTCCAAACGTAGTCCCCCAATTCTCGGTGAAGTCTCCGGAGAGTATGTTTAGGATAGCGAAAAGTCCCCACAGTAGCAAGAAAATTATACTCACCCACAGGATGGCTGCAGCAGGAGATATCCTATCCTCATAGAGGTTTATTGCGACCCAACGGGCTTTGGTGAATTCCTCGGGGTGATCGGCCTCCCACGGCGGTGCTACTTCGGCTTCTATTGCCTCTATTGCCTCCTCGGCCTCTGCGTACCAAGTCTCCTCTGCCTCCTCCTGCTTGCTCCACGGGAACAGTCTATCTCCTGGCCTCTCACGCAGGAATAGAGGCAGCATCATGATCAGAATTAATAGCGGCAGTTGAACCATTATGGCGGATTTGATTCCAAAAGGAACGACCATCATCCCAAGGATTGCGCCTCCGAAAATGATACCACCGCGCTTGGCGGCGAACATGAGGCCGTTCACCGTAGCCACTTCATCCGGCTCGAGTATGTCAACTGCGAGGGCGTCAACGCTGACATCCTGTAGAGATGCGAACAGGTTGTGGATGAACAGCAATATAGTGACCAGTTGTATCGAGGCAACGAGATCCGGGACGAAAAGCAAGGTGGCTAGGGAAACTATCATGCCCGTCTCGGCGAATAGGACCCACGGACGTCTAATTCCAAATTGTGGGAACCGAATCATGTCGATGACTGGCCCCCAGATGAATTTGAAAGTCCAGGGCAAGTACACTGTGGCGAACAGTATAGCGATCTGCTCCACGGCGATTCCATTGGTGACTAGGAATGCAACGAAGGCCACATTCGCGAAACCCGAGGGCAGACCCTGTGCGACATAGAGTATACACAGAGACACATAGCGTCTCATCTTGCTCTCGACCAAGGATCCGCCATCGACCCAAGACTGTCTAGCCGATGCCAAAGCTCCGGGGATTTTTTGTGGATTATACCTGCTGATGTCGAAACTTGCACCATCATCACTCTTCGCCCGGCGGGCATTTCGGAACTTCCTATCCCAGCGCTCTGTGACCATGATGTACCCAAGCAGAGTCAGCACCAATGCGAAGGGGACGAAGAAGACGTACGATCCGAAAGATAGCAGGCCTTCAGCTGCTCCTGAGGCGGACTGCCCGTCGATGAGGATGATCCTGCGAGCATCAATCGGTGAGATGCTGTCATCGGAGACTTTCAGTCTCGCATAGATTGTCGAGTTACCTGATTCGAGGTGAGGGTCGAGTTTGACTCTCCAGGTCGCCCAGTCACCATTCTTTGACAGGTCGGCCGCGCCCTTCCACTCTCCGCCACCTACCTTGACTTCGACCAGCCCCAAACCCGGTGCGCCTCCAGATGAAGTTCCGGCGATGTAGCTCTCGTTGCCAATCTCCTGCAGGGTCACGATGTCCATCGAGACGTTCAGGGAGCGGTCGATGCTGCCTGCTGCCTCGACGAAGGCGACCGGGTCTGCCTGCCCGTATCCGAACTCGTTGTCAGGGCGGGTCTCCAGCAGGCTGCAGTCGTTGAACCCGGGATCGTCCAGCAGTGCAATCTCACGCTCAATCGAGTGGGCCCCTATGATGTCCTTGAACTCGGTCGGCGTCATGTCGGGGTTCGACTGAATCATCAGAGCGGCTATTCCTGCCATCAGCGGTGTGGCCATGCTGGTGCCGGACTTACTGGTGTAGCCGTCCTTGGTGGCGGCATCGGGAGCCATTATGCTGGATCCAATTGCGGCCACGTCCGGCTTTACCCTCAAATCGGAGGTGTATCCGCGGCTACTGTAGATTGCAAGGCCTAGGTCCTTGTCTAGAGCGGCGACTGTGACGGGGAGTCTCGCATCGCCGGGGCTGTCTATGGTATTACAGCCGGCGAATGTGGCACCACCAATCTCGTTTCCGGCAGAGAGCGTGGTGATGATCCCCGCCTCGACGACCATGTCCATCTGGCGACTCCAAGCCGAGTTGCCGTCGTTGTCGAAGTGAACCTCGAACTGCTGCTCGCCCAATGACGAAGTCACGATGTCTATTCCGTGCTCGTCCTTGTTGTCAATCGCCCACTGAGCACCCTGCATGACATCCTCAATGTCGCCGTCGCAGCAGGCTAGGATGTTGATCAGGAAGGCGCCGGGAGCAGCTCCGACATATCTCAGACCGGTGGCAGGGTCGGTCTGCCCGCCGCCACTCCCGGCAGCGATACCCGCCACGTGGCTTCCATGGGTTCCGGAGTCGTATGATTCGGAAGCGTCGTGCTCCTCGTCTGTGAACACGGCGTCGAAGAATGCTATGATCTTCGGATCGCAGTCGGCTGGGATTGGGTCTGGATTGGGATCGAGTGGGTCTGGCGGGTCATCGAGGCAGGTGAACGGATCGTCGTCCATGTCATTGAGGCCCTCGTGGTCGCCACGGACCCCGGTGTCAAGTATCGCGATGACCGAGCCAGTCCCATCTAGACCTAATTCGGTCCAAACTTGGTCTACTCCCATTGTTGGGACGGCCTCGTGCATATTCGGCTCTGCCAGACCTAGGTCCTCCACCATCACCACACCGGGAAGGGTCCGGATGCCCTCGGGACCCAGAAGAGTATCGAATGGAGCGGTGGCAGAGACGGTGTCGAGGTAGGTGAAGCGGAACGTCACCTCGACTCCGAGGGCCTCTAGAGCCGAGACGTCTGCGTCGGTCGGGTGGTGATTGTAGTCTACGAATACCCTAGCGCTTCCTGGAGGGGCCCTCCTCCACCAATCCTGCTGCAATTCGGCGGGCTGCTCAAGCAGCCACTCAAGTCTGTCATCCAGTTCGTTGGAGTCCTTGTCGCGGCTCCAGTATAGCCACCAATAGGGGTGGACGTCGTGCTCGACAGATGCGCTCCAGTTGCCCTCGGCATCGAATCCACCGGCCTCTTGCTGTGCCATAATCGTCGACGATGCAATGGGAATCAGGAAGAGTAGGACTATTGCCAAAGCCAGTGCTCCACGGCGTCCTGCCATGGGCAGGACGAAAGTGGGGTGGTGTTTGAGACTTAGGTAGCCAACAGTCGTCAATTGACCTGCATGCCCTCTTCGTCGTAGTCCCATTCGATGATTTCCCAACCTGCCTGCTCGATGGCGGAAACGGCCGTACTGATGCCCATTGGGGAGCAAAGCAGGCCCACGGAGCCGCCGCCGCCCGCACCCAGTGCCTTCCAAGCGACCACAGAGCCTGACTCGAGAAGAGGGTCAATCACGCCTCGGAACGGGTCGTGGATCGCTGGATCGAGCATGTCGACTCCTTTGCAGATATCTTTCAGTGCCTTGACCACGAGTTCGCGTCGGTCACGCTGAAGGCCTTCGGCCATAGTTCGCGCGGCCCCTCTGATGAGGTGCAGCCCCCCGATTACAGACTCGTCACCCCGACCATAGCGATCCCATACCCCGGAGTGCATGTCACCCGAGGTGTGCTCAATCCCAGTGTAGGCGATGATGAAGTGCTTGCGCAACCAGTTTCTCGCCGAGCGCATCGGCTCGAATGGTATCTCTTCAACCTCGTCACCGAGGAAGAGCATGTGGTTGAATCCACCACGCGCAGCGGCCCACTGGTCCTGCCTGCCGCCGCGGTTCTCAAGAAGTGCCTCGAACTGGAAGGCGATCTCGGCGATATCCTCAGGGCTCTTGCCACCTCCAGCGATGGTCGCAATCAGCCCGACGTTCATCGCTCCACTCGTCCCGAGACCCGAACCTGTGGGGATGTCGCTACTGTACTCGACACGTATCCGCCCCTCCGCGTCCTTCTCCATGACGCTACGGATGTATCGATTGATTGCGAAGTTGACGACCTCTCCCCCGAAATCACCCGTGTACGGCTGGACATCTGTCCACCCTCCTGCGAGGTCGACTCGGACCGGAACCACTACTTCCACGCGTTCCGTCATCGAACGAGGCAAATCTCCGACCCATGAGAAGGATTCGGTCTATGACCGAAAATAACGGGTAGGTAAGGCCCCTCCGGCATACATGGTCTCCGGCGTGGAGCAAGCCGTCGCCGCATTCACCGCAGGGAATCCGGTGATGGTGTTCGACTCCGCCTTCAGGGAGCGCGAGACTGACCTGCTGTGGCCTGCTGACGCGGCCACACCCGAGGTGATGCGCACTCTGCGGAGGGACTGCGGAGGTCTGCTCTTCCTCGCTGTTGGCAATGAGGTCGGCGAGCTCTTCGGGCTACCGTGGCTGCAAGACATTCACTCGCACCCGGCTCTGGTCGAGGAGAACCCAGTTCTCGCCGAACTGGTGACCGACGACCTGCAGTACGACACCCGCTCGGCGTTCACCGTATCGATTAACCACCGGGATACTTACACTGGAATCACAGACCGCGACCGCGCTCTGACCACCCGGAGGTTCGGCGAGTTGGCCGGTGAGTTGCTCGCGAGTGGGACGAGCGGTGAGCAGGCCCGCTCTGCTCTCGGAGCAGAGTTTCGCACCCCTGGACACATCCCGGTGTGCAGAGAGTCACCACAGGGCCTCAGGACACGTCAGGGCCACACAGAGTTAGCAGTTGCTATCGCGCGTCTCTCGGGGCACTCTCCATGCACCATCGGAGCAGAGATGCTGCAGCCTGACGGCGACGGCGCTCTACCTGTAGAAGACGCCAGAGAATACGCTCGGAAGAACGGCATACCGATGATCACCGGGGCCGACATACTCGAAGCGTTTGGGATAGACGAATGAGCGAAGGATTGAGACTGGTCTGCATGACTGAGGGTGTGAGAGTATGGTCCGCGTGATGGCAGTCGGCGTCTTCGACCTCCTTCATGCAGGGCACCTGCACTACGTCGAGCAGGCTAAGTCGCTGGGTGATGAGTTGGTCGTAGTGGTGGCTCACGATGACACGGTGCGCAAGCAGAAGCACGAGCCTATCACGGGCCACGATCTTCGTTGTAGGATGGTCTCTGGGCTGAAGCCGGTGGACGAGGCCGTCGTGGGCAATCCTCCTACTCTCCCTATCTTCGATATTCTCGATGTCGTCAAGCCCGATGTGATTGCCCTGGGCTATGACCAAAAGCACTCAATTGATGCCATTCGATCAGGTTTGGAGAGCCGGGGCCACGGCAACATCGAGGTCGTCAGGGTCGAAGGGCTCTCCGATGACTTGGATGGAACTCGTAAGATCATCTCTAGGATCCTCGATATCTGGCCTAGTAACGAAGGTGGCCCCTACGAGGAGGATTGAGATGTTCACCGGCATCGTCCAGGGCACCGGAGAGGTGACCTCGATAGCGGATGGCGACTCAGTACGTCGCTTCTCCATCAAGATGAGTAGTCTGAGCGATGAGCTCGAGATGGGTGCTAGCGTATCCGTCGACGGCGTCTGCCTGACTGCTAGTGGGATGGACGGTAGCACCGTAGACTTCGATGCGGTACCCGAGACGCTGGAGCGCTCGACACTAGGAGGTCTGGATGTGGGTGATTCGGTGAACCTCGAGCGGGCACTGCGTATGGGCGACGAGTTAGGAGGGCACGTCCTGTCTGGGCACGTCATGGCCACAGCGGAGGTGCTGAGTCACAGAGAGGTCGGCGAGGGTGTCGACATGGGGATTGCTATCCCTTCTGGAATCAGACCATTTGTGATGGAGAAAGGCTTCATCGCCGTCGACGGAATCAGCCTCACTGTCGGTAGTGTCAGAGCTGAGTCATTCGATGTACACCTGATTCCGGAGACTCTAGAGAGGACCACAATTGGCAGCAAGGCCGAAGGTGCCTTGGTTAACATCGAGGTCGACCCAATGACTCAAGCGGTGGTCGAAACCGTCGCCCGAATGATGGAGTCAGGAAGATGAAACTCGGAATCGTCTGCGGTGCTTTCCACCGCGAGCACGTCGAGAAGATGCTTGAGTTCGCCCGTGATGAGACCGAAGCCAAGAACTGGGAGGTCGCTGATGTGGCTTGGGTGCCCGGCTCCATGGAGGCGCCTCTGGCTCTAGACAGAATGCTTCAGAGAGAGGATGTCGATGGCGCTGTAGTGCTCGGCATCATCGAGCGGGGGCAGACCGATCACGGGCTCGTCATGGGGCAGTCCGTGACCAAGGCGATCATAGAGTTACAAATCTCTCACAACAAGCCAATCGGGCTCGGGATAATCGGCCCGGGCGCTGAGCCCGAGCACATCGAACCGCGTCTGGAACCACACGCTCGCGCCGCTGTCGGCGCGGTCGCGGCGATGGTAGAGTAATCACTGCTCGATGCGGTAGAACTCGGCACCACTGCCCTGAGCATGCTGATGGGCCAACGCATCCCACGACTCCAGATTCTCCCGTATTCCTTCCTCATCGTCGGCTGGGGGAGGTGCTGGTCTCCAAGCCATGCGCACGCGTCAAGTAGACCCGATGAAACCCTATCGGCGACTCGGAGAGGCCGTCATTCCTCGATTTCGATTCCCTGTGCAATCATCATCTCGGCCTCGAGCACGGTCTGGCGCACCGCCATGACCGTGTCTGGGGTGACTGAGATTGAGGATATCCCACAGTCGACGAGGAACGGTGGGAACTCACTGGGGTGGTCGCTGGGAGCCTGGCCGCAGATACCGATTTCCAGCCCTCTTGAGGTGAATGCGTCGATGGCGGTGCGGATCATCGACTTGACTGCCGGTGCACGGGCGTCGACTTGGTGCTGATAGCCCTCGAGATCGTCTCTCGAGACGGCGTAGACGGTCTGTACGAGGTCGTTGGTCCCGATGGAGCCGCCTGACAATTGCATCTTTTCGATGAAACCCTCTGCGTCGATGACGTTAGAGGGTAGTTCGACCATGACGAACAGTGGCACCCCGTTGCTGGGTCCTATCGCATGCTCCTCGAGCATATCCTTGACCGCCCCACCCTCCTCCGGGGAGCGGCAGAACGGCACCATCAGTTGCAGGTTTCCTAGGCCGAAGTCGTGAAACACCGAGGCCATGGCCTCGCATTCCATCTCGAAGGCCGGCTTGAAAATCGGGTCGAGGTATCGCGAGGCCCCTCGCCAAGCAATCATCGGGTTCTCCTCAACTGGTTCGAATACGCTTCCTCCAAGCAGGTCGCGGTACTCATTCGACTTGAAGTCGGAAAGCCGGACTAGGACCGGTCGCGGGTGGAATGCAGCGCAGATGAGTCCGACCCCTTCTCGCAGTTTGTCGATGAATAAGCCTCGTGGGTGATCGTAGTTCCAGCACCGCCTCTCGATGGCGTCGACGACTTCTCTGAGGTTCTCCTCTGGCTCTTCGACAAGATTGCGGGCGAACGGCTCCAGATTGGAGTCGGTCTCACCGGTCTCAAGGTATCTCTTGAGAGAAGCGTGGTGAACGAAGGCGAGAGGGTGAATACCTATCTCACCCGAGAGTACGAACTCGATTCGAGCCAGACCAACGCCTTCCACCGGGAGTTGTGAGTCGACCAATGACTTGGTAGGGAATCCTACGTTGAGCTTGATCTTGGTCTTGAGCGGGGTCGAGGTGTCAACCTTGTGCTCGACGATATCAAAGGGATGTACGCCATCGAAAATATACCCTGTATCGCCCTCTGAGCAGGAACCGGTGATCTTTCTCGTGTTCTCGAGTTTGAGGGCGTTGGCGCATCCGACGATGGCGGGAATTCCAAACTCTCGTGCGATAATAGCCGCGTGGCTGGTCCTACCTCCCTTCCGAGTGACTATCAGAGAGGCTTCCTTCATCATCGGCTCCCAGTCAGGGGTTGTCATCTCGGTCACGAGGACGTCCCCATTCTCAAAGACGAGTTCGTCCCAGGGTATGTCCTCGATCCCTTCGCCGTCGGCCAGTCTCTTCTGCAAAGTACGGCGGCGCTCGATGACCTCTCGATAGGAGTTGTAGATCCGGACGGGTCCGGAGCCGATTCGCTTGCCCACGGCTTGACCAGTCGCCAGCACGGAACCCTGTTTCAGTCGCTCGACAAGAGCGGGGTCCATCTCGTATCGGATGAGCCCGTGGGAGGAGGCTTTGGCGTGGACCGTTTCCGGTCTAGCTTGGACAATGTACAGGCTGCCATCGCCACCGTCCTTGGCCCATTCGATATCCATCGGCATGCCATAGTGCTGCTCTATTCGGAGCGCCATGTCGGCTAGCCGCTTGCACTCGCCGTGATTCAGAACCCAATCTCTGCGCTCCGAGAACGGCACTTCCTCGATTGTGGTAGCACGGACGCCGTCACTGGCATAGACCATCCTCTGGTCCTTGCTCCCGAGGTGCCGGTGGACGACTGCAAACTTATCCTTCAGCAGGCCCTCCTTCCAGACTGTGTAGGTATCGGGTGAGACCGTACCCTGTACGATTAGTTCGCCGAGGCCGTAGGAGGCTGCGATGTGGACAACGCCATCGTGGCCGGAGTCAGGGTCGATGGTGAACATCACGCCTGAGGAGGCTAGATCCGAGCGGACCATTTTCATGATTACGACGCACAGTGGGCTAGCCAGTGGGTCCATCCCTCTGTCAAGCTGGTAGCAGATGGCTCGTTCGGTGAACTGACTAGCGACGCACTTGCGCCAGTGCAGTACTACGTTCTTCTCACCATGGATATTAAGGAAGGACTCGTACTGTCCAGCGAAGGAAGCGTCCTCAGAATCCTCGGTGGTGGCAGAAGAGCGAACAGCCACATCTGTGCCCTTACCATACTGCTCGCAGAGCATCCTGTATGCATCCCCAACTGCATCGGATACCGACTCGGGGACGGGGGTTTCGAGGACCAGTGCCCTCGCGAGTTCCGCTCTTCCGTGCATATCCAGCGAGGCGTGGCGGTCTGAGCCTTCGATGCAGACTTTCAGTGCATCGGACAGAGTTGGTTGAATGATGGCGAGGCTCCTGATGTGCTCTATCCCTTCGGTCTCCACGACCTGGTCCCAGATACCTGGCGGGACTTCTGTCTCGATGAACTCGTGGTAGCTGTGCGAGGTCGTGGCGTAGCCGTTCGGTATGTCGACTCCTGTGGCTCTGAGGTTGCAGTACATCTCGCCGAGGGAAGCTCCCTTACCACCTACTACAGACGCGTCCTCGCGGTTCACCTCATCGAACCATAATATGTGTGAAGTCGGCCCCATGAATTCCCAATTCCCCATTGGCCCACTAAGACCGAACGGCAGTGACAATTGACGCCAATTAATGGTTGAGTACGGAGTTGGGGCCAAGATTCGAACGATAACTGCGGAGCAGGGTTGAAGGACGTCCCTCGATTGGCGATGCCGTGGGTGATGAAGTGCGCAATGTGATAATCATCGGCTCCGGGCCTGCAGGCTACACCGCCGGTCTATATGCCGCCCGTGCGCTGCTAGATCCTCTAATGTTCGCTGGTTACATGTCTGGCGGCCAACTCATGCTGACCTCCGATGTAGAGAACTTCCCAGGATATCCCTCCGGCATAGGAGGCCCGGAGATGATGATTCACATGCGCGAGCAGGCCGAGCGCTTCGGCCTAGAGGTTCACGACAAGAACGTTGAGAGGGTAGACTTCTCCGAGCGGCCTTTCGGGGTCTGGGTCGAAGGTGAGGAGTTTCGAGCCGAGGCTGTCATCATCTGCACCGGTGCGGAGGCCATCTGGCTCGGTGTCGAGGGTGAGGACGAGTACAAGGGTAGAGGAATCTCCACCTGCGCGACCTGTGACGGCGCTTTCTTCCGCGAGGAGGAGGTTATCGTAGTCGGTGGCGGCGACTCTGCTATGGAGGAGGCCACCTTTCTCACCAGATTCGCGAGCAAGGTCACCATCGTCCACCGGCGCGAGGGTTTTCGAGCATCTAAGGTGATGTACGAACGCGCCGCCAATCACCCCAAGATCGACATCAAGACATTCAGGCAAGTCAAGAGTTGGCTCTCTGACGAGAACGGCCTGACTGGAGCCGTGCTAGAGGACCCCAGAGACGGTTCCGAGGAGAAGGTCTCGTGTACTGGAGCCTTCATCGCAATCGGTCACAAGCCGATGACAGGCTTCCTCGAGGGTGAAGTCGATATGGATGACTCCGGGTACATCCTGCACACCGAGCACACCATGACGAGTGTTGCCGGGGTGTTCGCCGCCGGAGACGTCGTCGACAAGCGATACCGGCAGGCAGTCACCGCCGCTGGAATGGGGTGCCGGGCGGCCATGGATGCCGAAAAGTGGCTGGAAAACCACGATTGAGTGGCGCCAAAGTGGGCTTCCGACCGAAGCGCCCATGTTGTATTGGCCCTCTCGGCGTGATATGTCCGACGAGCAGAGTGCGCGATACGCGAGACATCTGACCCTTCCAGAAGTCGGTCCAGAGGGTCAGAAGTTGCTCAATGGGGCCTCGGTTCTGGTTGTTGGAGCAGGGGGGCTCGGCTCACCTGCACTGCTGTACCTCGCTGCGGCTGGCGTAGGCAGGATAGGAGTGATAGACGACGATTCTGTTGATATCACGAATCTCCAGAGGCAGGTGCTTCACGGCACTGCGACCCTAGGAGATCCGAAGGTCGAATCCGCTGAGCGCAGACTCACAGACCTCAATCCGGAGATCGAGGTCGAATCCTACGAGCTGAGGCTCGATGTGGACAATGCCCTGAGTATCATTGGCGGTTACGACTTGGTAATCGACGGCTCAGACAACTTCTCCACGAGGTACCTCATCAGCGATGCATGCGAAATCCTAGGCAAGCCATGGGTTTTCGGCAGCATACACAGGTTTGAGGGTCAAATCGCCACATTCAACCTCGACGGTGGGCCAAACTACCGTGACCTGTTTCCCGAGGCCCCGCCGGCAGAGCTCGCGCCCAACTGCGCTGAGGCAGGAGTCTTAGGAGTGCTGCCTGGGATAGTGGGTTCTATCCAGGCCACTGAGGCCATCAAAGTGATTCTAGGGGTCGGCGAGCCACTCAGCGGCAGGCTACTGGTCATCGACACGCTCAGCATGGGAATGCGCTCCCTATCGTTCTCCCACGATCCTACTCGTCAGACTGTGACTGAACTCTCCGAGGAGACCATAGACTGCTCAGCCCGACCAAGAAAGGAGGAGGTGAGCGATGTGCGAGAAATCAACCCTACCGAATACATAGAACGCATGCAGATGGGATGGGCCCCTTTCCTGCTCGATGTCAGAAGGAGGGAAGAAGAGATGATCGTATCTCTCGACGGGACGGATCTTCGTATACAGCACCTGTTGATTCCAACTCGCACCGACGAGATCCCGAGAGACCGAGACGTTGTCGTCTACTGTAGAACTGGAGGGAGGTCGGCTGCTGTGGCACGATTTCTCGCGGTGGCTGGCTGGTCCGAAGACCGTGTCTACAACCTCCGTGGGGGCATTCATGAGTGGTCAGACACAATTGATTCTTCCATCCCCAAATACTAATTATGGTGAATATTAGTTAAAACTAACTATTATTTGTGGTATTTACTATCGATATTAGCCCTATATCTCCGGAAATTCAACATTGTTCTCGTTCATGATGATATCTGATGTAATTATGGTAAAAACTGTCGCAATACATCGAAGAATAGTTGTATAAGCAGTCTTTCGGACTACTATGACGATTATCCGTCAGGGGGTTTGGAAATGCCCCTCCTGCGAACGTCATCAAGCATGGAGGACTAGAGGGGCGACCGAGAGTCTCGACAGAAGGTGCGAGCACTGCGGTAAGCGGGTACGGGCTACCCTCGACCGTTCTTCGAGCGGACAGGGGAGGCACCGGGCCTTGCACATCTGGGAGCGCAGTTCCACCCTGGGCCTGAGTGATCTCGAGGATGAGGCTGTCCGTCGGGACAAAGAATCGCAGCGAAGGGGTGAATTGGCTGGCTCGATTCTCTCCGAAGCTGTCGGAACCGCGTCCCAAAGTGACCTGCCGACCATATGGGGTGCCGGCTGGGAGCCGAGCTCCGCACTCGAATTCCCAACTCCTCTGAATTCCTCATGGGCCCGAGACGAGTTGCTGAGATTCGTCGCCGAGAGACATGACGGGCACCTCGACACGGTGGCCTCCTGTTGGGACGAGATGGGGGCCCCGGAATCATTCGGAGGAGTTTCCTTCCACAAATTCTCCAAGAGTTATGTCAGTTCCTTTGAAGAGTCCTTGCAAGAGCGCCTGCTGACTCCCGCTTTATCCTCCCTGGTGGATGCCGAAGTTATACCGAGAAGGTCGGGTTTACTGCATCTGGAACGACGTACTGCAAGGCTTTTGCTCGACATCGTCCTGTGCTTGAGAAGGATTTCTCATTATGCTTCAATCACCCTAGAGCAACGCATTGAGTGGCAGAGGATGATGATGCAGACGAGGCTTGTTGACGAGCATCTCAAGGACCTCTCAACGAACGGAATCCCTACTCCTGACGGCGGCACCTTCGGAGGTAAGGGATTCCGCTCGACCTGGCAGGAGGGGGTGGTCGCGTGCGCGAGCGCTATGCGCAGGGCCATCGACCTTCCAGAGGGTGAGCGCGCTCGTGCCGACATCGTTGCTCCGATGATCAGGGATGTCGGACTGGCACTGGCCATGGGTCAGACCCCAACCGAGGTCTTCGCCGCTCAGATGGGGAAATCGGGATCGTACATGGACGGGGGGCAAGAGGATTCTGGTGGAAGGGACCTGCATATCGGCAACTGGGAGAAAGGTGTGCTGCCGCCTACTGCCCCCCTGCCAATAGCAAGCGCCACTACCACTGGCATCGCCCTCGCTGCTTCTAGGCTCTCAATAGACCGTTTTCACCTCGCCCCCGTAGGGGAGGGATGCAGCAGCAGCGGCGAGTTCTGGGAGGCGATGAACCTTGCAGGCGCCCGTGGACTGCCAATCTCCTTCATGATACAGAACAACCAGATCGCCCTCGACACCTTTGTGACCGCGCAATCCGGAGTCGAGACCTATGGCGACAAGGGTCACGCTATGGGTATGCCGGCATGGACGATGGATGGTTCGGACCCTGGACTGTTCTACGCTTCCACTGCCGTCGCGAGGGAGTTCGCGACCGCTGGTGGTGGACCAACCCTGATACACGTCGAGACGATGCGGGGCTGCGGGCACGCGCATCACCATGACGATTTGTATCTCGGTGCGGTTTCGGGGAACCCTCCCGGCTACGTTGACCGAGAGCTTCTAACTTACTGGGCCGAGAAGGACCCTCTCCCAAATCACAGGGAATTACTGATCCAGTTAGGTGCGGACGATAAGGAACTGAAATCGATAGAGGAGAGTGAGCAGGCCTCGGTAGACGCGGCCCGAGACGAGATGATGGAGATGCCATGGCCTGAGGGTAACACTGTCACCAGAGGTGTGACGAGTCTGCACGACGCTGCAAGCCATGCAGAACAGTACGACAGATTCCAGAGCGAGGTAGCTATGATCGACCCCCCTCTTGCTCCCGGTGAGAGTTCGCTGGAGTTCTCCGAGGCCTCCAACACTTGGACCTACAGCCGAGCCATCCAGAGTGGGATGGTCTCAATTGCCGAGAAGTATGGTGACAGGGCAGTGTTCATGGGGGAGGACATGGAAATCGCTGGTGCTTTCGGAATGATGCTTTCCCTGAACGCCAAGGGGCATTCGGACAAGTTACTCGACATGCCCCTGTCCGAATCCGTCATAGTCCACTCAGCTACAGGTGCAGCCTTGGGTGGGATGCGCCCAATCGCCGAGATTCAGTTCGGCGGCTTCGCCGCTCTCGCGATGAATGCTCTTGTAAACAACGCGGCCCAACTACGCTGGCGCTGGGGTGCCAACGTGCCCATAACCGTGAGGATACCTCTCGGCGCGAAGACCCGCAGTGGACCGTTTCACGCAAACATGATCGAGTCTTGGTTCATCAACGACCCAGGGCTGGTTATCGTCTTCCCGAGTACTCCACAAGACGCCTACGACATGCTCATCGAGTCACATGAGCTCCCTGACCCCGTCGTCTTCCTCGAGCACCTTGGATTGTACGCACTGGGAGGAGGCTTGACCGGTTGGGGTGAGTCGATCAACCAGCTTGTTGACACGGGGTCTGTCCACCAGCGACTCGCTGCTGGAGAGACCTCTCTGGGCAAGGCTCGCGTCGTTAGGGGCGGCAAAGATCTGACTATCGTCACTTGGGGTGCAATGGTCCACGTGGCCATGAAGGCGGCTTCCGAGGTCGCCAAGAAGGGAATCGAAGTCGAAGTCGTAGACCTTCGTACTATACTCCCCTTCGACGCACGGACCTGCATCGAGTCGGTGCGGCGGACCGGACGTCTCGTTGTTCTTCAGGAATCGCAGTGGACCGGGGGCTTGGGAAACACCGTGAGCAGTCGTATCCTTGAGGAGGCGTTTTGGTGCTTGGAGGCGCCTCCTGTGGTCATCGGGGCACTAGACACGCCGGTCCCGTTCTCACCTACTCTGGAGGACCACACCATTCCCACATTCGAGTTGGTGTCTAGTCACATCGAGAGGTTGTGTACCTGAGTCCTCATTCGGCCTACCAAACCGTCATGAGCATAGAGCCGTCCCCTGAGAGTGAATCACATGCCCTTGGCAGAGACAGACATGATGCTTGTCATAGCCGGTTTCGTCCTGCTGATGCTCGGAGGTGAGTTTGTTGTTCAGGGAGCGGTCACTATCGCCAACAGAATGAGAGTTTCCCCCCTCCTCGTGGGGTTCACCGTCGTTGCCATAGGAACTTCGCTACCGGAACTTGCAGTGGCCTT
>Ga0209034_10000651_pt1 | contig 17241 bp, 28 predicted proteins | sample MarorgKNORR_S2LV_2_FD_188219 | JGI IMG/M metagenome (GOLD analysis project Ga0209034, IMG submission 188219) | Marine microbial communities from the Southern Atlantic Ocean, analyzing organic carbon cycling - 250m_A/KNORR_S2/LV (SPAdes) (version 2) | ecosystem: Environmental > Aquatic > Marine...
TAATTAACTCTGTAATTGGCATAAGTGACCAGGAAGCAATTGATATGTGCCATAAGTTAAATTCTGAAGAAGGGCTGCATCTTGGAGGAAGTTCAGGGCTAAACGTTTCTGCAGCAGTAAAACTAGCCTCTAAGCTATCTCCAGATACTAACCCTGCAATAGTGACAATAGGTTGCGATTCAGGTGAGAAGTACGAAAGTAAAATCTACAATGATGATTGGCTTAAAGAAAATAATTTCTTATAAATCAGTTATAATAAATTTGGTCGAAATACCGCAGTGAAGTACAATCAATTTTCACTTTTTCTGAATAATCCCTTACCTCGTCTTCTGTAACTTCACCTAATATAAGTTTGATTGCTAGGTATGGAATATTAACACCAGGAGTAAATATTTGAGTCGATATTCTGGGATTCAATTCAATTAAGTATTCGCCAATAAATTGTACATTCAAGATCCAATCTAAGTTTAGTTTTTCTACGATATATTCGGTACTTTTCACAAGGTCTTGATTTTCCGTCTGTACAAATTTCATTGCTAAACCAGCCCTCTCATTCTCTCTCGTTTTAACTGGACAAAGTAGAGTTTTTCCATTCATAGTTAATGGATCGGTGGTATGTTCTTCTCCCTCTACGAATTGCATGACGAGGAGTTCAGGAAAATCAGGGTCATTTTCAAAAATCTCTTTAAATTCATTAATAGATATAAAGCGATTAATTGGCCTTTCATGGAGTAGAGCCTGTTTTCTTGAAACATCATCTCTTAGGATTCTGAATCCTCTTGTTCCTTTTGAAATAGGGGGTTTGAAACAAACAGGTGTTTTGGGATATCCCAGTGCTTCTACAGCATCTAAAAAATCACTTAATGTATTAACTAATCTAAATTTAGGGATTTTAACAGGTCCACCTTGCAAAGACTTATACAATTCGGCCTTATTCTCAGATTTGTATACAGATTCCTCCGAAGAAATTAGAACTTTAACTCCTTCGTCTTCCAGAAGATTTTTGTTTTTTGATAGAGAAATCACTTCAGAGGAAGATTGAGGTAACAAAACATCGGGTTTCTCTTTTCTAATTATTTCTAATAAACGAGGGATAAAATTTTCATCTTCTCCTTTTGGTACAGTATAGAACTTGTCACACCAATGTTTTCCAATCTTATCGTGATTCAAGTCCGTTCCAATTAGAAACAATTTCCTTTCTTCAACACTTTTCAAGTATCTTATATTTGTGGCTGAACCAGGACTGCCAACAGCCGTAATCATGATTTTGAGGTCTTTCATTCTTTCCCTCCCAAAATTAAGAAATCTAATATTTTATCAGAAATTGTTTGACTGACTCTAATATTTGATTCATTAGTCAATCCAGCGATATGAGGCGTTAAAATCAAGTTTGGGAGCCCAGAGAAGATAGCAGAATCTTTAACCGGTTCATTTTCGAATACATCAAGCATAGCACCACCCAGATGCCCATTTTTCAAATATTTCAAAAGATCACTCTCATTTACAATTCCTCCTCTCGAAGTATTAATTATAAAACTACCTTTTGGCATTTTTTTGAATTCCTCTTCACCAAATAAATTGTGTGTTTCTTGATTTAAAGGAACGTGTAAAGTAATGGCATCAGACTGGTGAACTAAATCTTCAAAGGAACAACATTCAATATCCAATTGCCCCCACACACTATCATCGGCACTAATCTCGATATCATTTCCAATCAAATTCATCCCCATAGTTCTTGCGTTTTCAGCTACAATTCGACCTATAGTTCCAATCCCTATGATTCCTAAGGTTTTTCCACTTATTTCAGAACCAATATGTCCAGTTCTATCCCATTCTCCCTTCACTATACTTTCAGTAGAAGACATAGTTCCTCTGAAAAGAGTCAATAGCCCCATCATAACATATTCACCTACACTTTTTGCATTAGCTCCTTCCGCAACAACAATCGGTACATTTTTTTCTTTACAATGCAAAATATCAATATTATCGAGACCAACACCTAGCCTTCCAACAACTTTGAGATATTTCGCTGTATCCAACAAGGTTTTATCGATTTTAGTTTTGTTTCTGACTATTAGAGCATGTATTTTAACAGACTTCTCAAGGAGCGCCTTCGAATCTAAGTACAGCTCTGGTTCGTAACTAACATTGTGGACTAGAGACAACCGCTCTACCTGCTCTTGGTTCATAAATTCAGTTATCAGTATGTTTGCCATTCTTTCCTAACTGTTAGTTTCTCCCTCTAATAAATTATTATACACTTTCAGTAGCTTTTTTTCTTGAATATCCCATGAATAGTTCATCTTAAAGGCTTTAAAGCCATTATTTCCCATTTCCTTTCTAAGTTTTTTATCATTTGAAAGAGAAGTAAGAGTCTTAGCCCAATCATCAGAAACAATACCACAATTATAGCGCTCTACAATCTTTCTTCGGGCTTCGTAAGGGCCAACAACGACTGGAATCTTGTATGCCATAGCATCCAGTAATTTCTTAGGAATTGCATAATCTCTTAGTCTTTCATCTACGTAATGCCCCACAATCAAAATATCACAAGCTGCATAACATTCATTCATCATACTGTAAGGGAGCGGCCCCGTGAATTTGGCATTAGCTCCTTTTTCTTCAGCCATTTCTTCGAGTTCTTCTATCATTTGATTGTATCCTCCTCTTCCTTTCGGAGGCCCGCCTACAATCAACAGACTCAAAGCATTAACTTTGGATGTTGCCTCAAGAATCTCTTCGAGTATGGGTTTTCTCAACCCTCCAATGTATCCAGCAACAACACCATCTAAACCAAACCTGTGATTGTCTACAGTTTGTTCTACAATATCTAAGGGTTCTGAATTGTAAAGCACAGTTCCTCCACCAAGGCGGAGTGCTAATTCATCAGAAACAGTTAGAACAGCATCAACCATCTTAATCAGTTTCTTTTGTTTTCTCTCATAATATTTTCCAATAAACCAGCTTTGAACAATTTCCATCATGGGCCAATCTTCGTGCGAATCAAAGATTACCTTGGCTCCATTTTTCTTTGAGGCATTAGTTGCAGCTTCCAATGTTTCTAAATCATGTGCATGAATTATATCTGCTTCATATTCCTCGACTTTAGATTGAAGTTGTTTCATTGCTCTGCGAAAACCCCTTATTTTAGATATAAATCCACCATCTAGATTTTCAAAAATTCGGACAATTTTAATTCCATCTCTTTCAACATCCCATTTAGTTTCATATTTATCCATTCTACGGGCCCAACAAAAGACAGTGGTTTCGTAACCAGCTTTTACAAGAGTTAGAGCTTCACGGTAAACACGAGTGTCTTCGTTTGGTTCTAGCAAGTCGTGCCCTAAAATCATAGCTACTTTGGTCATATTAGTTGATCTAACCTCACTTTGATAGTTTCAAAACCTTCGGCATATTCATTTGCTAATTGTATTCCTCGCATTTTGACTACAGACCTGAAGAACTTCTCATTAAAATAGGGATTGTGTTTCTGACTGTCATAGCAATCCAAAGCTAAAATCTTTTTTTTTACGTGCCTTTCTTCCAATGGAATAAAACAATTAAGAGACACAGAAAGATTATTCCAAGGAAGTTCATAGCCCAACAGCGTACAATTACGGAAGGCCCTCTTTGCTTCTGAAGTCACAACCCCATGATCCTGATGAATATCAGTAGTTGTGGGTGTGAAAACAATGTCGTATTGATTTTTTTTAGAATGGTCATACAAAGATTGCAAGATATCCTGCCTGTCTCTAGGGAAAAATCGAGTTTCAAAATCAAGAATTTCATGTGTAACTCCAAGTATTTTTCCAGAGTTTGCCGCTTCTTCTGCTAAATTAGGATATCTATCTCCGACAGCACTGAAATACATAACATGGACATTCCATCCATCTTCGACCATTTTAGAAATAGTCCCCCCACATCCCAATTCGGCATCATCAGTATGTGGGCTAAGAATCAAGGCATTTTTTAGTCTGTTATTTTCTATTTTTGAACTAACTGCAGATCTCAAAGCATCACTAATATTGAGCTTTTCTTTCTTAGCTTTTTCTTTTAGGCTTTGCCAATCTTCAGAAAAATCTTCGGTAATAGTGAACAGATATTGTTCAGGTTTTTTACCGTCTTTCCAGCCCATAAGTTATATAGCTTTAAATAAGAGGTTATATAACCTTTCCTTTGAGGCTATAGTGGATAAAATACACATAACTAATTTTGAAGGAGTATACGAGCCTGCCGAAGATTCTTGGTTAATGTCTAGACATATTCCAAAGTTCAAAGGATCTGTCTTGGAAATTGGTTGTGGTTCTGGGATTATATCAATCCATCTTGCACAAAGAGGAAATCAAGTAACGGCTATTGACATAAATCCTAAAGCCGTCGAAGCCACCAAGTTCAACACAAAAAATAACAATCTTGAAGTTGAAGTTTTGGAAGGCGATATGTTTACTCCCGTTCAGGGTCGAAAATTTGGAACAATTGTTTGCAATCCCCCTTACCTGCCCCCTGCAGATGAATACGATGATCCTGAATTAGAATTGGCCGTGGAAGGAGGTCCTACAGGTACAGAGTTCACCACACAATTATTGTCTTTGGCTAACGATTATCTTGAATCAAATGGTTCGATATACATGATTTTATCGAGTCGGATGGATGATTTTGAAACGGAGTGGCAAAAAGAAATAGTAAAGCAAGAAAAATATTTTTTTGAGAAACTAAACTTAGTAAGATTCAACATTTTTTGATTTATTAGAAAGCGAAGCCAATTTCAAACCTCTCATCAAAAGCTGCCCAAATGGTAATGAGAGCGCAGAATACACTAAGATAGAGTGAGGCAAAATCCATAGCCTATCAGTCAAACTGTAGTTAGGTTCCCAGGGTAATGATAGTACTTTGTGGTCCATCCTTTCAACAAAATTACCTTCTCCAAAACAAAGCCAGAAGATAATCGGCATTGCGATTAACATGGTAAACATCATAGGTCGCATTTGGTTTGACATCATTTCACTCTGTAGTACCATTACTTGCGGTTGTAAAGCCATCAACTTGTTCATTCGGGCGTTATTTCCACTTTTACGAGCTTCACCCATTTCCTTGTTATATGCGGCCATTTTAGCTTGAATATCTGCAGTTTTTTCCCAATCAATCAACATGTGCCGAATTATAGTTGTGACAGAAATCATAAGCATCCCAGCAAAAAGAAAGGTTAATGCAGGATATTGGTGATTAAAACCAATTTGAGGTTCTAGGACGTCTTTAGCAAGATCGCCCATACCTGTCCTTATTCCAGGATTCATAATAATGTACATCATGAATAACATGGTCAGCAACATACCTCCCATGGCGGGCGGTTGGACTTCTTCTTCAGAACCCTGTTCTTCTTCGCTCATTTGCCTAGAATTTTTCTAAATTGTTCAACAGCAACATCAATTTGATTATCATGATTTTCAACTATAGAAACTGTAGCTCCAGTCATAACGGCAGCAACAGCAGCATATTCTCGATTAACGCTCTGATGTAATTCAATATCGTCACTATCTCTTGCACGGCTTGCATCTTTATTTCTTCTTCCAGCAATCTCATCAGGAGTTGCTTCAACAAGGGTGATAATGTCTGCATTCAGGGCCCTTGCAGTCCATTCAGGTAAACCAGGCATGTAACCAGACGGTGTAAGAATTGAAGCATGGGTATCGACCACAACATCTCCCATTTGTGATATTTTCTCACCTGCTTGTTTCTGAAGTCTTTGTTGATCTTCAATCGCTAATTTTCTCATATCATCTCTGTCATTTACACCCTCTTTCTGGGCTTCTTCGAACATAGTAGTTCCAAAATTTACAATTTTATATCCATATTCCTCAGCAGCAGCCATTACTGTGCTTTTACCTACTCCTGGGACGCCTGTAACGATTACAACACTCATAGTCAGGATTATCCCAATCTATTGGGTTTTTTGAGGCTTTCTGGTAGTTTAGAATAAGTTGCAGGACATCCTTTAGCTAAATGCCATGCTGGAACATCTTTAGTTACAACAGCACCACCGGCAATAAATGCCCCTTCACCAACAGTTATGCCAGGCATAATTGTTGCGTTTGACCCAACAGTAACATCATCTTCAAGTGTAATTGCTTCTAGATTGTAATCCGTTCTAAGAGGCGTCTTATCATTTGTAAGAGAAGCATTGGGTCCTAAGAAAACACGATTACCTATTTTGCTACCTGTAGGAATGTAAGCGCCAGTTTGGAAGCTGCAATTGTCACCAATCATACAATTATTATCAATAACAACATTCGTTCCAATCAAACAACCATCACCTACAACACTATTTTCTCGAACCAGAAAATTATGTCCAGTTCTTGTATTTTTTCCAACTTTAGCAGTAGAATAAATCGCTCCAGGCCGAATTTTAGAACCATTACCGATTTCACAACCTTCAATTTTATCAGGATTTTCTTCTAACAGGTTCAGTTCAGCATTGTGAGGATAGCCAATTAATGCATTAGGATCAACAAAACAGGAGTCACCAATCTTGGATTTACCGAATATAGGCATTACTCCTCGCCAAAGAAACTTCGTAGAACAGGATGCATTTCCATCATCTGTTCTTTCCCTATCTGTTCATACATTCTAATCATAATTCCGACCGTAAGTAGCACCCCTGTACCCGAAGACTGCCCCACAGTTCCAATCATATCAGCACCTGCGGCTAAGAATCCCACCACAGCTCCACTGAAAACAGTGACAGTAGGAATATATCTTTCCAACACTTTTTCTACAATTCTTGGATCCCTACGGAAACCAGGAATTTGCATTCCTGATCCTTGAATCTGTTTTGCAACCGCTTCTGGCCCCATATTGGTAGTTTCAATCCAAAACTTTGCAAAGACAATTGAACCAAGAACCATAATACCCATATAAATTATGATGCGAAGCATAAGTTGCCACGGTTCGTGATCCCCCATATAATCACCATATTTCTCCGGACTCACTAAAGGAAGGAACCAATCTTGCAAACCAGCTAAACGGTTAACATAGTATGCTAACCCCATAGTCGGTACGGGATTACTACCGTCTGTTGTATCAAATGCACCAAGGCGCCAATTATGACCCACTATGGGCCATGTTTTCATACCTGGGTGTGACCAGAAAAGAAGGGCAAACATATTGACATTAGCCAATAGCGCAGCCATCAAAATCACAGGAATGTTACTAGCGTAAATCAAACGAATTGGATATCTTCCTCTGGCCCCTCTTACTTTTCCGTGTGCTAAAGGTAATTCAATTCTTGATGATTCTACATAAACCACAATAAAGAATACAACAATAGTTCCAAGTAAGGCAACAAGTGGATTTGGAGGTTGAATTAACATGGCCTCATATCCACCCCCGCTCAAATCTGAAGTTGAAGAATTCTTAAGGTGCCATAGAATCATTGGAAGAGTACCGGACGGAATCTCACTATCACTACCAGGTGCAGGTTCCCAATTTAGAGTTCCAGTGAATATCGCTTGTGAAACTCCTGCAGCAATAAACAAAGAGATACCAGACCCAATTCCCCATTTAGAAACACTTTCATCCATTAGGAAAACTAAGTATGATCCAATTGCTAACTGGGTTATTATGGTCATTCTAGCCCATGTAAGACCAACTTCACCAACAATGGCAGAACTTGGTTCAAGGAAACCGAAAACTTGTGGTACCGATTCGACTACAATCATAACCAGCACCAGAACTTTTTGAGTACCTTGGTAAATTTCTTTGTCTTTTGGATTTTGTAAATTCAAATTAATTATTTTTGCACCTGTAAAAAGCTGCATAATAATACTTCCAGTAACGATTGGACCAATTCCTAAATGCATCAAACTTCCGCTAGCTCCTGCTAAAATTGCCCTATACTGACTGAAAAGATCAATAGTTTCTCCACCTAATCCGTAGATAGCTACATTCGTCATTGCGAAATAAACGATTAAAATAAGCAATGTCCAAGTCATCTTGGTACGGAAGTGAACGTGACCATCAGGTTTCTTTATAGTCGGCATTCGTCCAATAATTGGTTTTAGACCATGTAATTTTGAACCTTCACCAGAATATGAAGACCCCATATAGACTAACCAAGTAACAATTACAAATCCAATACCCATTAAGGAAGCAGATGTAGTTTCAGGATCTTTCCAATTATACCAAAGCGCATAAAGAATAATCATAAACAAACAAGGGCCAATTGCTTGTGTTGGGTTTCTAGGAATATCGGTTTCAGCCATTTAAGATCTCTCCACCAGCCGCCTCAATTTTCTCTACGGCCTTTGCAGAGGCAGCACTTATGGTAAGTTTGTATGTTTGCTTGGTAGAACCACTACCAAGTAGTTTATCGTAACCCATTTCACGCAAATCAACAGATACAATCTTTCCTTTTTTAGTGGCAACACCATCTGCAATCCAAGAGTCACAATTTTCTTCTATAGTTTTCAAATTAATAGAGTTGTTTGCACTTACTACACTTTGAGGTCTTTTGAAGCCATGAGCACCCCAAACCCGACCTACCCGTTCGTACATTATGCGTTTTGTTTTGTGACATCCAGCATTACCACGTCCGCCTCTGAGTCCAGCTCCTCTGCCTTTCTTGTGTCCTCTTCCGCGTGTGCGGCTGGGTTTCAGTGCCTTACGCCTGGGCATATTGCATTCTCCTAATTAATTGATTAATCTTTTCTCCACGATAACCAAGAGCTCCACCTTCTTTGAAACTGCGTTTTATTCCTTCATAGCCTTTACGTGGCGGATGAAGTCTAAAAAGCGGTTTTAGTTTAGGTATATCTCTCATTACAACTTTTCCATCAGAAAGATTTTTTGCTAAAGTTTTTATAGTTTTGAAGGATGAATCTTTCAAATCTTTTTTGGTAAATGTTGCATTACCACTGGTTTTACCAGAACTTTCAAGCATTAATTCTGTAGTTTCAATGTCAACTTCTCCCCAAGTTACATAATCCTTGATAATTTTCAACATACCATCATAAGTTTCATTTTCAGGAACAATAACACAATGATTAACACGATTCAATCGCATCAATTTCATGGTCTCCTTGATTTTAGGTTTAACATTCACTGAACCTCTGACTCTTATGACTGCCCAGCTCATTCTTGTTTCACTCCTTTGACCATATTATGGTGTTCTTCTTGACCTGGCAACAGTTTTGTTGTTGATGTTTTCTCAAGTGCTTTAAACATAGCACTTGCAAAATTATAGATAGTTTGAGTTTGGCCTTTTGTAAATGACCATGCATCTTCTACACCAGCCAACTTTAACATAATTTGTCCAACTTGATTTGTAACTAATCCTACTCCTGGAGGGGCAGGTTTGATTGTAACACGAGTTGAACCAGTTCTTCCTGAAACTTCGAAAGGTAAGGAATTAGGAACTGCAGTAGAACATTCCCAAGATCCACTTCCTCTACGAATTTCTATAATATTCATTTTAGCTCTATCAAGAGCTTTTGTAATGGTAGGTCGTACTAATTTACCTGAAACCCGACCCAATCCTACAACTCCATTACCATTTCCTACGATAGTAGTAACTGCAAAGCGAACTCTTCTTCCAGAATCTGACATTCTTTGAACCATATGAATGTCTATAACTTCTTCAGATAAGTCAGGAATTAATAAATCAATGATAGGAGGTTCACGTAATGGTAGCCCCGTAGCCAATGCTTCTTCAACAGTTGTTATTTCACCAGCAACTACTTTTTTCCCTAATTCTGTTTTGGGTATCCAATTTGAAATTCTTTCTTCAGCAGCACGGCGACGTTGTTGAGCCGGAGATAATGGAGGTCCACGCGGTGGCCTTCCATCCTTACCTTTTCCTTGATAACGTGGTTTTCCTCGACTCTTATTATCCTCCTTAGGTTTAACTTCACTCATTTCTTTGCACCTTCAATTTTTTTCATTATTTTCTCGAAATCTTTCGACATTTTGTCAGAGATATGAGCTCCGCTTATTCGACCATCATCAGGAAATAAATCTTCAGAATGAGGGACCTCTAAACCCCCATCTACCAACCCTTTCAGTGTTGCAAAAGCTCTGCCACCTGAGGTTGGCGTAACGCGTCCAATGTCCAATACAGCAGAAGATATGCCTGCTTTTACAGCCCTTTTGGCTGCCAGCATTCCAGAAAGATAAGATACAGGAATATTAGTCTTGGATCCTTTCCATCCCATTCCAGTAACATCATTTGAATTGGCGGCGGCTAGAACCTTATCACCCTCATTCGCAAATTCTATTATTTGGATAGAGACCTTTGCGTTACTAAATCGAACGACTGCACGAGGAACGCCTGATTTTAGTAGAGCTAATCTTTTGCGATAATTAGTAATTCCCTTTCTTCTTCTTGAGAAATGCATACCCTTTGGCATTATTTTGCTCCTCCTAATTTAATTCCGTCAATTTCCATATTATATCTTAAATGGTTTCGTGAATTGTAAACTCCACCTTTTACACGGCGGTAATATCTGCGATACTGACTCGAATCAATAGTGCCATCAGCTCTCAAAGAGGATAATTCTTTTCGAAGTGCACGTACTCGTGTCATCCAAGCCTCTTTCTTTGGAGTTCGAGCACCACCATGTCCTTTTCTTGAACCTTGTCCACGACGTCTTCCCTTAGATCGCTGTATAGCCATGTTCTTTGCTCTTCCTCTTGAGATACCCTTCTTTTGGTGTTTACGAATAAATCTTTGGACGATTAACAATCGAACATCATCTCTAGTTACAGCTTCTGAAATTCTTTCTTGGACTTCAGGTCTATCATCAACCCATACGCGATGTACACCACATTTTAGAAGCCCAGAGGCTACGCGTTTTTGATATGCAAGATTCATAAATCCCTCCTATTGAAAACACGAATTCCCATTTCATCGGCTTTTTGGACAATAATTTCTCTCTTTTTGTCACCAACTGTTCTGGCTATTCGAATAGCTTGTGTCTTAGGATCGACATTTTCCACTTCTTTTGGAGTATTAATTCTAACTTCTTCAAATCCAGAAGGATGTAATCCTCTTACATTGGCAGGTCCTCTAAATCCAGATTGGACTACAGGAATACGATATTTGAAATGCCTTCGCATTTTCGAGTGTATACCTCTTGGCCGTCTCCATTTGTCACCGAGGCGCTTGTAACGGAACCAATTCTGTCTCTTAAATTTAGGGCGTTTATGAGACATTCTATTTCGCTTTGAAAGAGAATTCTTCGTATCATCATCTAAGACAGGTTTCTGTCTAGGTTTGTATTCATCATCACTCATTGTGCAGCCCCCTTGGAAATAACATACACACCGTCTTGGAAAACACGAGTGTCACGACCCTTTACAATCGTAGCTTTTTCCAAATTACCAGCAGTTTGCCCAACACATTCTTTATCATTTCCTTCAATAGTTACAATATCACCTTTCACATTCACTTTCACATCACCAGCTATTGCGGCAGTACGTGTTGCTTTTTCACCTAAGAAATTATCAATGGTTATAACATTGCCTTTCACAGCGACTTTCATCGGAAAATGGGCAAAGACAATTTTCATTTCATAAAGGAAACCTTGGTTTACACCTTGTACCATATTTGATAAATGAGCCTTCCAAGTTCCAATCAAGGCCTTTTCCTTCTTTCTCAATTTGCTTCCAATAATCTGGAGTTGATTTTCACCCTGTTTGAATTTAATGGCAGGATGTTCGAAATGTCTTGATACCTCCCCTCTAGGTCCAGCCACTTTTACATCAGGATTACTACTATCTACAGAAACACCTTCAGGTAGCGCTATAGTATGAGTCAATTTTTCAATTAGCATTAGTAAACGTAAGCTAACAGCTTTCCTCCAGTTGACGCCTCTTTGGCTTGATCATTGTTCATTACGCCATAAGGCGTTGTAAGAATTAAAAGTCCGAAATCTTTAGCAGGCAAATACCTTGCTTCATGACGTTCCATATCTCTCAATTTTACAGAGAATCGAGGTTTGATTGCTCCACAACCATTGATTCGTCCGTTTAGTGAAATATCGAATTCGCCCCCTTGTCCATTTTCTTTGAATTCGTAATTGTTCAAGTAACCTTTTTCAGTCAATAATTTCAGAACATCTCCGATTAAGCGTGAAGCTGGGACTTTTGCAGTATCTTTTCCAACATGGTCGGCGTTTTTGATAAGAACAAGTGCATCTGATAGTGAATCGTGTCTCATATTTCTTACCTCAATCGTATTTTTTGAATCCTAGCTCTGGAGCTTTATCTCTGAAACATTGTCTACACAAGTTCAGCCCATAACGTCGCACAAGTCCACGCTTTCTATCACACAACACACATCCTACGATGCGTCCACGATAGACTTCGCGTTCCTTGATTTTCACGTCATCAATTTTCATACTTTGAATACCTCCAAAGCGAATTTATCCTGCATGAATTTTTGGCATTCTTCCGCATTAATTCGGTGGTTTTTGCCAACTCTTTTACTCTTAATTTTTCTTCGTGATACTCTGAAACCTGGTCTTTCAAACGCAATTGCAATATCAAGTCCAAAAATTCCAATATCGGGATCATAACTTTCATTCTCGTAACCAGTATAGTCAGGTATTCCAAAGCTCAAACCTCCTGTTTTTGAAAAACAGTAGTTTGGTAATTTATTCTCACGAACCCACAATGAATCCTTGATAATTTTTTTAGCTGCAGCCCCTCTCAAAGTGACCTTACATCCAATAGGCATACCAAGACGAATTCCAAGGTCTCGATTGGTTGTTTTTGATAGAGTTCGAGTAGGTTTACAGCCGCTTAGTTTCTCTAATACACTTTCAGCCTTTGCCAATCTTTCTCCAGCCTCTCCAACACCAATGTTCAAGACAACTTTAGCAATTCTTAATTCTCGCATAGGGTTCATACTTTAACCTCCGGAAGGGTAATCATTGCTTTCTTTTCTCCGACAACAAAAGAATACGATTTAATAGTCTGGAAATCATCATACATAACTAAATTTGGTTTAGTGCTGCGAGTAATTTCAATTCCTTTAATCTTAGCAATTAAGCCAACGTGCGCTCCGCCAGTAATAAGAGTCTGAGCTCCTTCTTTAAACTCCAATATTTTCTTTATTTTCATATTTGGCAAAGAAAGTTGTAATACATCTCCGGTTTTGATTTTTTTATCATAAAGAATATTAGTTCCATCATGCAAATTTAGTTGAGTTTTTCCGCCTTTAATGACAATTTTGTTTTCAACACGAACTAATTTCCATTTAGCCTCAGTAGGTTTTACATTTACAAATTGAATTCTACCATGGTTATCCAATACAGTTCTAAGATTTATCTTCATTTTAGGCACAGAAATAACATCCATTAATCCCACAGCAGCTTTTGGCTCTCGAATAACTCTTTGATCTACTAAAACAGCCCCATCATTTAGAATAATCTTAGCTTCACGTTTTGTGTCACAAATATTCAAGTAATCTCTTAAAATTGTAGATATAGGAATTGCTCCATCCAATGAATGCTTACCTGGCAATGGTCTTGTTGTCCAAACGTTTTCTTTTCTGGAAATGTTCCAAGAACGTGGGGCAACAAGCCTCTTTAGGTGGCTACTACTCATTTTGAACCTCCCTTGAGTCTTTCAATAAGTTCAGCTTTCTTACCACTAACCGGCAGGCCTTGTTCTTTCAGTGCAGCTTTGAGAGTTGGTACAGTCATACTATCATAATCAATATCTGCAGTTTCAGTTTCTTCAGTCTCCACATCTTCTTCAGAAGTTTCTTCATCGGTTTTTTCTTCTTCAATAGGACCTACAGTTTCAGCTTCATATTCATCTTCTGCCGCTTCGAAATCCGAAATAACTTCATCAGTCCATTCTACAGATTCGTTAACCCTAGTCAATAAGTTTCTTCTACGAATATCTGACCAATCTGGGTTAATTATAACCAAATTAGAAGCATCAATAGGTCTTTGGAGTTCAGTTCCATCAGATTTGAAATAAGTGAATCCTTCAACGTATATTTTGCGTCCTTTTCTATCGATTTTAGCTATCTTTGTTGCAGATTTAGATTTCCCTTCCCCTCTAACAATCATGACTCTATCTCCTTTTCTTACTGGCATAGCTCTTGGATACATAAATCCTCGAGATAGCTGTCTTTCACGAAGACCACGGTCTATTGGCGCAGACATTTCACGATGTCTACGGTGATAAGGTGCCGTATATCGGGCGAGTCTCTGTTTTCGTGGTTGTATTGAACTCATATTATTCTCATACTATTGTTGTGGCGGCAGCAGCTATACGCGGCCATCTTTCTGCAGCCTCTCTTGATACTGGACCTTTGATTCCAGATCCCTTTGTTTCGCCTTGTTCATTAGTTAAGACGGCAGCATTATCCTCGAATTGGACCATGGTTCCATCTGCTCTACGATAAGGTCTTCTGCATCTTACGATAACTGCACGAACTAACTGTCGGCGCATTTCGGGTTTCCCTTTTTTGACCGAAGCAACCACCATATCTCCAACTCCGGCAGCAGGTGATCTGCGGTGAACCCCTTTATAATTTAGAACTGTAACAATTTCGACTGTTTTTGCACCACTATTATCGACACAGTCAAGCCTAGCACCTTGAGGTAGTCCTCTCATTTGACGTCCGGCAATTCCCCTCATGCATCCCTCCTTTCAATAACAACAAATGATTTGGTTTTTGACAACGGTCTACATTCCATGAGTGTTACAAGATCGCCTTCTTCTGCACCAACACTTGCTGGGCTGTGAGCATTTATTTTGGATGAAGTACGTGCATAACGCTCATATTTAGAATCGTATTTCATTTTATCGATTTGAACAACAACAGTCTTCTGTGCTCTTGCTTTCAAAACTTTACCACGTAAAATTTGCCCTCTGACAGGTAGACTTCCAAAGAAAGGATCATTTGGATCACCATCCCATGGGTTTGCTGGCTTATCAACATCTATCCCAATATCACGTGGACTATCCTTACTCATGCTTTCACCTTCTTTATTCTGTCTTGTGGTCTGTATGCGATTTTAGAACCTAAAACCTCGCCATCTTCAAACATAAATCGTGCAGGTCTCTTGCTGATAATCTTTCTAACACCTTCAGCCTCAATGACCATAGTTTCACGTGTTTCATCAACAATCATTCCAGAAACTCCGCATAAGCTAGGGTCGCTGTGATAAGAAATTTGAACGTTTTCCCCAATAAATTCAGCTCTTCCATCCATTATTGAACCTCCACTGGGAATCCCATATCTGATAAAACTTCATTGACTTTTTTGGTGTGGTCTCCTTGAAGTTCGATTACTCCACCCTTTGAAGTACCGCCAGTTGCACATTTCGTTTTCAATTGCTTTGCGAGATCGTTAATGTCAACACCTTTTCCAATTCCATCTATGACGGTAACTAATTTTCCATATCGACGTTTTTCGATATGTACTTTGATTGATTGTTGTTCTCTAACAATTTCTTCCATTGCTAGTAATTCTTTAGGAAGGCCAGTCAAAGGATCAATTTCAACCATTGTTTTCAGCCTCCAACTCAATCTCACGCATAATTGTCGTTAATCTTGCTATTTGTTTTTTGAGAGCTCGCATTCTTCCAGGAGAAGTTGGTTGACCTCCCATAGAAGCTACACCTCTTTCATTCATAAGTTCGGAACGAAGTTCTCTGAGTCTTGAATCTCTTTCTTCAGGTTGCATTTCTCTAATTTCAGAAGGTTTCTTTAGACTCATTTCTTTTCACCTTCCTCTTTTTTATCCTTAGAATCTTTTTTGGCCTTTTTCTCTGTTTTCTTTTCTTCTTTTTCTTCAGGCTCTTCTTTTACTTCTTCGGTACCTTCTTCTTTAGTTTCTTCTTCTGGTACTTCAGCAGCAGGTAATTCAGGTTTAACTACTTCAATTTCATCAGGTAATTTTGCATTAGGCTTCATGATTGCAACTTTAACCCCTATAGTCCCAGGTTTCAGTTTAGCTTGAGCAATACCTACATCCATCAATTCCAATGCAGTTTCACCGCAAAATTTGATGTGTCCAGATAGGAATTTTTCAGTTCTGTGTCTTAATCCTGTTAATTTACCAGCAATTGTGATTTGACAACCTCTTGCTCCTGCATCCATTATGCGCTGTAGCATGGAGTTACCAGCCCGCCTGTAGTTCCATCCTCGTTCCAGTGCATTAGCTACTTTTGCAGCCATTATCAATGGATTCAAAGCAAAGCGATTTACTTCCCCAGCTTCAACTTGTAAATTCTCATATCCGAATTTTCTTTCGAGTTCATCGGTAAGTCTTTGAATATCGCTACCCTTTCTACCAATAACCAATCCAGGTCTCTCTGCAGATATTCTTACATGCGTACCTAATGGAGTCCTTTGAATTGAGAGTCCACCAAAACCAGCTCTTGTGGTTTTCTTCTGGACGTAGTCATGAACTTGTACACGGCGTACACGTTCTTTCAACATTTCTTTTACAACAGTCATTTCAATTCCTCCAGCACAACTTCAACGTTTGCACTTTCTCGCATTTTAGGAGTAGCACGTCCACGAGCTCTTGGAAATCTTGCTTCAAAAGATCGACCTCGAGATGTTGCAATGTGTACAATTCTCCAATTTTCAATATCAATGTGAATTGCTTCACCGTTGTTTCCAGCAGATTCGATTACTTTTAGAATAGCTGCAGCAGTCTTTACAGGATATCTTCCACTTGACATGCCCTTACCTTTTCGGTGTCCTACTTTTCCATCGTGACGTTTGAAAGGCACAGCTTGATCCATATCCACTACCCTCTCAAGATAACTTTTAGCTTTTTCAAGTTCCATTCCTTTTAGAGCTCTACATACTTCTCTTGCAGCTTTAGGTGAAACATTTAATCCCATACCACGAGCGGCAGCATGAATTTCTGGATTGTATGGGTACGAGAAACCTTTCATAATATCATTTCAGCGGCATAAATTTAGATGACTTGGTAGCGCCAACTCCAGGTCCAGTGTGTGTAGGGGACGTCCTTGTGGGGGCTAATTCCCCAAAGTAAAGTCCAATCATTTCGGGCATAATTTCTAAGTTTACGAAAGCTCTTCCATTATGAACTGAAAAAGTTCTTCCTACAAATTGAGGAATAATAATCATTTCACGACGGTGAGTTCGAATTACTTTGTCCGGTTTACTGTTAGAATCGTTAATCAACTTAGCTTGTTCTTTGCTCAAGCCACGTTTGAAAGACCTTCTTTGTCTCGAAGGTACAATTTT
>Ga0209034_10000653_pt1 | contig 17234 bp, 10 predicted proteins | sample MarorgKNORR_S2LV_2_FD_188219 | JGI IMG/M metagenome (GOLD analysis project Ga0209034, IMG submission 188219) | Marine microbial communities from the Southern Atlantic Ocean, analyzing organic carbon cycling - 250m_A/KNORR_S2/LV (SPAdes) (version 2) | ecosystem: Environmental > Aquatic > Marine...
TTGTAGCTTTGAAACGTTCCACAAGGACTATCGCGATCAACATCTCCATTGTTCCAGGGAATTTCCGGAGCTGAGTGTATAATTGATGTGTGTTTGTGCTGACGCCCTTTTTTACCGTAAACAACGGTTTGTCCCAACACACGGTGTGTATTGCGTCCGCCACTACCACCCCAAATTCGGATGTTATCTATATACCAGTTTTCACCATCCCCAAGAGTATCAATGTGGCGGAAAGCGACAAGTATGGATTGTCCTGCATAGCTGGAAAGGTCAAAAGTACGGGCAACAATTTGGTTAGAATCAACGCTTGCAAATGAAACATAAACAGTATTCCACGTTGCACCGCTATCACTAGAGACTTCTACAAGGTTTGAGTCGTTTTGATATTCGTACCAATCATACGTTTCAACAAATTCCAATGTCGCTGTTGTATAAGATGTCAGGTCCACTACGTCAGTAATCAGGCGGCTGTCTACAGCAGATCCTTCTGATGGATAATATCCTATGGCACTAAAATCATCGTCTCCGCCATCTGCGCAACCCAACATACCGCCGCCACAATCTATTGGTTCTCCATCGGAATAACGAAACCAGCCGCCGCTGTTGTTATCCACAACGTGTTCGATGTTAAATGCGTTTATAGCGCTATCACAATCAGAAAAACATTCAGCAACCAGAATATCGCCATAATAGGCGGTGTCGGGTGGCGTCCAGGATAAATCAATCTCTGTATTACCGGAATTTGCAACAAGAAAAGCAGGTGGGCATAAGGTTTGAGAAAATCCTATTGTGAAGGTAAATACAAAAAATACTAAATATCTGAATAATTTAATCATAGCATGGATTCTTTCTATTTTTTATATATTAATACAGAAAAATTATTGTGACAAGATTTAAATAAATTGGACATTACCCTTTCTTAAAAATGATGAAAAAATTCATTAATTAGACTTTAATTTTTTCGCTGTAAGATCAAGACTAAGTCTGGCTTTATCAATTAATTCATCAATTTCATTATTTGACATAATCAGCGGTGGAGAAATGATCATTGTATCTCCGACGGCCCGCATGATAAGTCCATTATTGAAACAGAAATCTCTACAAATTATTCCGGCAGCCATTTTTTCAGGAAACATTTCTCGGGTTTCTTTATTTTGAACAAGCTCTAAAGCACCGACCATTCCAATTCCACGTGCTTCGCCAACTAAAGGATGATCAGTCAATTCCTGCCACTGCTTCTGTAAATATGGACCTGTTTTACCCTCAACTTTTTCAATAATATTTTCTTCATTTAAGATCCTGATATTTTCCAATGCAACAGCGCAAGAAGCTGGATGGCCGGAATAAGTAAAACCATGAGCAAATTCACCACCTTTTTCTATTATAATATCTGCGACACGATCGCCCACCATGAGACCGCCGATGGGTAAATATCCGGAAGATAAACCTTTGGCAATGGGCATAAAATCAGCATTAATATTATAATAATCTGATCCAAACCATTGCCCTAATCGACCAAATCCACAAATGACTTCATCAGCAATCAGTAGGATGTCGTATTTTTCACAAATCCTCTGAATTTCTGGCCAATAGCTGGCTGGTGGTATGATAACGCCACCAGCGCCCTGAATAGGTTCACCGATAAATGCCGCCACCCGTTCTTGGCCAATTTTCTTGATTTTTGATTCTAAAGCGCGCGCTGCTTTCAGACCAAATTCTTCAGGATCCATATTCTCGCCATTTCGGTACCAATAAGGCTGTTCGATGTGTTCAATATCGGATAAAATACCACCTTGGTCATGCATCGCTTGCATTCCACCAAGGCTGGAACCGGCAATTGTGCTACCGTGATAAGCATTTTCCCGGCTAATAATAACAGTCCTATCTGGTTTTCCCAATAACGACCAATAATATCTAACCATGCGCACAACGGTATCATTTGCTTCAGAGCCAGAATTAGTGAAAAAGACATGATTGTATTGCGGAGGAGAAATATCCACGAGTGCTTTAGAAAGTTCTACAGCTGGAGGGTGCGTAGTTTGAAAAAAGTTATTGTAGTATGGCAATTCCGACATTTGCTGCTGGGCAATATCCACTAATTCCCTGCGACCGTAACCTATATTTACACACCAAAGTCCCGCCATGCCATCTAGGATCTTGTTGCCGTCGGAATCCCATAAATAAACACCCTCAGCCCGGGTAATGATGCGGCTACCTTTTGCCATCAAACTTTTGGTATCTGTGAAGGGATGCAAATGATGTTGGCCATCAATTTCCTGGTATTGCTTTGTGTTAAAAATTCCCATGTTCGTTTCTGTTTAAGTTTTATGGGTTTGGGCTTTACATGCGTTGCCGAACCATTGAAATATTTTTTTATAAAAAGGTGTCTCCGTCACCTTCCATTCTGGATGCCATTGAACCGCTAAAGCAAAAGAGGATGCATTTTTAACGGAAAAGGCTTCAATTAAACCGTCTGGTGCCATTGCTTCAACCACCAATCCGTCACCTAACTGATCGATCCCCTGCCAGTGGACAGAATTCACCAGGGGTGTTTGATCATCGGATAGTTGATCTAATATACCGTTGGGGGTAAGTTTCAATGGATGAGCAAATCCATATTGGCCATCCAGGTTCATTTCTGAATCTTCTCGATGGTCAGCCAACCCCGCCACTTCATGAATATTTTGGTGAAGCGATCCTCCATAGGCGACATTCATTTCCTGAAAACCTCTGCAAATAGCCAGGACAGGTATTCCCGCATTAATTGCTTCCGGGATCAATGGAAGTGTTGTTGCATCTCTTTTCGGATCATGTTTTATATTTTTATCAAGGACTGGACCATCATAATGATGAGGTTCAATATTGGAATAGCTTCCGGTAAATAAGATGCCATCTAGCTGTTCCAATAGTTTTTTCCGATCAAGCTTGTTCCCCAATGCAGGAATCAATAGAGGCAATCCTCTAAATACATTTGAAATTGCAGTAATATATTTATCACCAGTTTGGTGGTAATAATGACCCCCTTGTTTTTCAAAACAGGTGGATATCCCTATTATTGGTATGACCATAATTCCCTTTCGAAATTAATTTTATAATATTAATGTATTCAATCCTTGCGGAATATCATATGTTTTATAGGTCTTCACGACGATAATTCATAAAATATTAAGCTAATAGATAATAATAATATGGTAAAACAAATTGAATATAAAAGATTCTTAGAATCCTATTTGGATCTCAAAAGTATTGACCTTTTAATTACAGATTTGAATGGTATTTTGCGAGGCAAAAGGATCCAACCCAATATTCTTGAAAAAGTTTATACTGATGGTATTTGTTTACCTGCATCCGTATTTGCCCTTGATATAACTGGAGATACAATTGAAGAAACGGGTTTGGGATTTGAACAAGGTGATTCAGATCGAGTTTGCCGCCCCATCACAGGGACATTAACAAAAGCGCCCTGGTACAACAAACCAATGGGGCAAGTGTTGATGACCATGTACGAATCAGATGACGAACCATTTTTTGCAGACCCACGACAAGTTCTTAAGCGGATTTATGGCCAACTCAAAGAATTAGGAATTACTCCTGTTGTAGCGGTTGAATTAGAATTCTATTTATTGGATAACCGTCGAGACAGGAAAAAAAATCCGCAACCTCCAATTTCGCCTATCACTGGGAAACGGGATTTAAATACCCAGGTTTATTCAGTGGATGATTTAGATGATTATGGAGAGTTCTTGGAGAAAATTGCCAAGGGAGCAAAATCGCTGAGAATCCCTGCTGACACAGCATTGGCAGAATATGCACCATGTCAGTTTGAGATCAATTTGAAACATGAACCGAACCCATTATCCGCTTGTGATAATGCTGTCTTACTAAAACGGTTGATAAAAGGTGTTGCCCGAGAAATGGGAATGACTGCTTCATTCATGGCAAAGCCCTATGCCCAGCAGGCTGGAAGCGGGACTCATATTCACATCAGCCTTTTGAATAGGAATGGAAAAAATATTTTTTCAGATCCAAAAAATGAAACAGGGTCCAAGAAACTTCATTATGCCATTGGTGGATTAATAAAATCCATGAAAGAAAGTATGGCAATATTTTGTCCAAATGCTAATTCCTACCGCAGGTTTCAACCGGATCTTTATGTGCCTATGGCACCGACATGGGGCCTTGATAACAGAACTGTTGCTATTCGGATTCCTACTGCCCCGGAAAAAGACAAACGAATTGAGCATCGTGTTTCTGGTGCAGATGCCAATCCATACCTTGTGATGGCATCATTACTTTCAGGCATTCACTATGGCATGACAAATAAAGTAAAGCCACCTAAGATTTCTACAGGCGATGCGATAGCAAAACATAAACCATCCCTACCCATGACCTGGGTGGAAAGCCTTAATGCATTTTCAAAGTCAAAAATTTTAAAAGAGTACTTTGGTAAAGAATTTTTCCACGTGTATTATGAAACAAAGCATAAAGAACTGCAGAAATTTAATAGTCTCGTAACACCTTTGGAATTGGATTGGTATTTAAGGACGGTATAGTAATTCTTTTTAAGAGGGAATATTTATGAAAACCTATGAAGAATGGAAAGCACTCGCGAAAAAGATTGATTTTCCAAATACAGCATATATCAATGGGAGAAAAGTCGATGCATTTTCCGGTGATACCTTTGACTGTATCAGTCCCTTGGATGGTCGGGTGCTGACCAAAGTTGCCAGTTGTGATAAAGCGGATATTGATATTGCAGTAAAATGTGCCAGGGATTCCTTTAATCGTGGTGATTGGTCTGAAGCATCTCCCCAACATCGTAAAAAGATATTGTTGATATTCGCAGACCTCATCCATGAGAATGCAGATGAGTTAGCGCTTTTGGATACATTGGATATGGGAAAACCTGTAAAACTTTCCCGAGGTGATGATCTTCCATCTGTGGTGAATTCAGTAAGATGGTATGCAGAATCTTTAGATAAAGTTTATGGTGAGGTGGCGCCATCTGACATGAGCTTTTTGGGACTTGTTTTACGTCAACCCATTGGTGTTGTGGGTTGCATTGTACCTTGGAATTTTCCGTTGGATCTGGCTGCATTGAAATTTGCCCCTGCCCTTGCTGCAGGAAACAGTATTATCTTGAAGCCCGCTGAACAGTCACCGCTTTCCGCTTTGAGAATTGCTGAATTGGCATCAGAAGCAGGTATCCCGGACGGTATTTTTAATGTCATTCCCGGATTTGGAATCACTGCAGGTCAGGCATTAGGACTGCATATGGATGTAAATATGATTTCATTTACAGGCTCTACCGAGATCGGAAAATTGTTCATGAAATATTCAGCTGATTCCAATATGAAAAAGGTTAGCCTGGAATGCGGTGGGAAATCACCCAATATTGTTTTTGCGGATGTAGCAGATCTTGATGCAGCCTCGGATGGATCGGTTGGTGGCATGTTTTACAACGGTGGTCAATTTTGTCTTGCAGCATCACGGCTTCTTGTTCAACAGGAAATCTATGATGAATTCATGGAGAAAATTGTTGAACGGGTTAAGAATATAAAAGTGGGCGACCCCTTAGATCCAGAAACTGAAATTGGAACCATGGTAGATGAAACTCACACCAAACGAGTCATGGAATTTATCCAGACAGGTCGCCAAGAAGGCGCTGAAACCATCTGCGGTGGTGACCAAATTATGATAGAAGAAAGTACATGCTATATTGCCCCAACAATTTTTAGTAGTGTTGATGAAAACATGGAAATTGCACAGGAAGAAATTTTTGGACCTGTCTTGACCGTGATCCCATTCAATAATGCAGATGAAGCATTAAGGATTGCAAACAATTCTATCTATGGCCTTTCTGCTTCAATTTGGACCGATAATTTGAATTTGGGACAAACACTTGCACGACACATAGATGCGGGAACTGTTACAATTAATACCATGAAAAAATATGATATTTCATTTCCGTTTGGTGGCTTGAAACAATCTGGAATAGGACGGGACTGCTCGCTCCACGGACTCAAGAAATATACCGAGTTAAAAACGATAAATATGGCAATCACAAATTCGTGAACTCTTGCAAAATAATAATCTATTTTGTGCTCATTAATGCCTGATTTATATTTTAACGTTTAATTACTTTATTTGATGTTTGGAGGTCACACAACTCATATTAAAATAACAGTATTTCTCTGTTTATTGATTCAACTGGTATTTGGCGGGACGACTGGTAAGTTGGTTGGCCGTGTTACAAGCAAAATAAACGGCGAACCCCTCATTGGCGCCAATGTTATCTTGGAGGGCATTGGTATAGGTACAGCGACTGATCTCGAAGGTAGATATTTCATTCTCCAAATTTATCCCGGTGAATATGATATTCGCTTTACTATGATTGGATACCAGGATGTCATTTTTCGTGATGTCCGCGTCCGTGTTGACTTAACAACAACAATCGATGCTGAATTGGATGAAGGTGTCATTGGCATGGATGCGGTGGATGTAACTGCCGAGCGCTCCATGATTCAAGTCGATGTAACCTATTCCCAAGCAAATATCAGCAGTGATGAAATAGAAATGCTCCCTGTTGAGGAATTTGAAGATGTGATTGCTCTGCAAGCCGGGGTGGTGCAATCAGGTGGCGAAATGCACGTCAGAGGCGGTCGGGGTGGTGAGATTGCTTATATGATTGATGGCATCACAGTCACAGATCCATTTAATGCTGGTATGGCAGTAGAGATTGAAAATAATGCCATCCAGGAGCTACAATTTATTAGCGGCACGTTTAATTCGGAATATGGTCAAGCCATGTCTGGTATTATCAATATTGTAACCAAGGATGGTGATTATAATAAGTATTCAGGAAATGTGTCTGTAAATGGTGGTACTTATTTTACAGATGGTGAAATGATGGAAGTAGATCTTTTGAGTGAAAATGGTGATCTTGTTGAGGATTCAACGATGAATCTATTTCCCCATTTGAACTCATTCGAACCAACGATAATAAAAGATATACAGGGAAATATCAGTGGTCCAATTTTACGTGGAAAACTTTCTGTTTTTGCTTCAGGAAGGGTCAAAGAGAATGGCGGATATTTATTTGGCCAACGATTGTTTGTTCCCACATCCCACGTGTGGAATCCTTTAACCAATAATTATGATCTCATGACAAATGCCGATGATACAACCGGTGGTTATTGGGATCAGGTTGGAGATGGTCCTCCAGATTCAGCTTTAGTAAGATTGAATTGGTCTAAACAAGAAACAGGCCAGATCAAATTATCATGGCGCGTTACACCGCTCATTAAACTGGCATACAATTTTATGGGCAGTAAGACCGCCTCTCAAAGCTATTCAAAAGCTTATCTATGGAACCCGGATGGTCGGTCGCACGGCTTTACTAAACAAATGAATCATAGTTTAAGGTTGGACTATAGCTTAAATGCCACCACGTTCTTCAACGTAATGGCTTCACAGTCGATAAAAAATTACAAGAGTCATTTAAGTGAAGACCCTGATTTTCAGCTAACTTACAGGACGGAAATAGATACCATCTTGTTGAATGGTAATACATTCTATGACACTTCAAAAGTATTGGATGCTGACTTGTATAATGTTAACCCTAATGTTGGAAATCTGTCGCCTGATTACAATTATGAAGTGGGGGGTGAAAGCATGAGTTCTTTTGATCGAACATCAAGGATCACGACCTTTAAATTTGAAGGTACCAGTCAATTCAATCGATTTCACCTTGTAAAAACTGGTTTGGAGAGCCGCTTGACACATATGGAACTTCAAGATGTGACAATCATCTATAACGACTTTTGGGACAGGCCTACTTTACCTAATGTCAATGGTATCAATCATAATATTTATGGAGATGATGGACGTAACCCTATTGAATATGCTGTTTATTTACAGGATAAAATCGAATTTGATGATCTGGTAATGAATATTGGCTTGCGCTGGGATTATTTTGATCCGGACTGGAAAACAGTCAATGATGGATCTGATCCCAATATTATTGATCCAGTAAAACCAATTAATATTTTCTTTGACTTGGATGGCGATAGTCAAATATCCGAAGAAGAAATGTATTATGGGTACGTAAACGATTCACTAAGAACGATCAGCGATCGTTTAGCCAGCAATGCATTTGGTGATCCTTGGTATAAAAAAGTACAGCCAAAGCAGCAATTGAGTCCGCGTTTTGCATTGGCATTTCCAATCACTGACAAAGGAGTTTTACATTTTTCTTACGGACATTTTTTCCAAATGGCGGCATACAGTTACTTGTTCTCAAACCCAGAATTTGAAGTGATACCAGGAAGTGGAACATCTACAACCATGGGTAATGCCGATATTAAGCCTGAACGAACGACTCAATATGAGATCGGTTTCTCACAACAGATTGGTAACGATATTGGTATTGAAGCAACGGGGTATTATAAAGATATTCGAAATCTGAATTCTACAAGGATAGTTAATTCATTTGTAGGTGGTGATCAATATGGATTATACATCAATAGAGATCATGCGTACTCAAAAGGTATAACGTTGGCTCTGTCAAAAAAGTCTACAGGAAATATTTCTGGGAATATTGATTATACCTTTTCAACCTCTGAGGGAAATGCTTCTGATCCACAAGCTGCATTTTTTGATGAACAATCCAATATAGAACCGGAAAAAATGCTCGTACCATTGGATTGGGATCAACGCCATACCTTAAATGCTACGGTAACATATCATCCGGTGAAGAATTCTGGGATCAGTCTGATTTACAATTATGGCAGTGGCTTACCATATACTGCTCAATTTGCTGGAGTGCGTACATCCTTTGAAAATAATGCCCGTAAGCCAAGTACAATGAATGTGGATATGCGCAGCTTTATTAATTTTAATTTAAGCGGTATACAGTTCGCTCTGCATTTGAATATTTATAATCTGTTTGATATTCGTAATGAGCTATATGTTTTTAGTGATACAGGTCGTTCTACGTATACATTGGTTCCAACATATACACCGCAGGTCAGTGGTCTTGGGTTTAATACGCTAGATCAATACTTAATGAGCCCAGCGGACTTCTCCAGCCCACGTCAGATCAAATTCGGAATGAGTATCAACTTCTAGCATGAAAAAATTCTTAACCATTATTTTTCTAATGAATATTGTATTTGGACAAATTCCATCCAAATATGGTAACAGTGTGATGGAGCATAGAGCAAGATTAAATGACATCTTGGATGTTACTGATCGGAAATATGCGGACCATAACGGCAACCGCGTTTTATGCAGAGTATATAATTATGGAATGATCGGTGACTTAAGTACCAATGTGTCTGGTGTCTATCCCTATGGAACAAGCCATTCTTATTTTTATGAATTTTCACCAATCATCGCTGCCAGTGTTATTGATGAAAATGGTTACCGCGTGCATATTGTTTCTGATGGTACAAAAGGATTAACGGATGATTCACCTGAAGGGTATCAATGGGGGTTTGAACCATTAACAGGCTACGCGAACCCGAACCAGGAAATATTAGCATTAAGTACCAATGAAGATTCATGGCCGGAATCGTGGCCGAAGAAAGATGATGATTGGGATGGTTATTGGAATGGTCAATATGGAAAATATGGAAGAGCTGATCAAGAAACCTTCTTTGTCATGGATGACTATTACAACGACGAATTTGAGTACTACCCCGATTCAACGGATGCAGGTCAATCTGACCGAAGAAGTGGACTTGGAGTTGAATTAGAAGTACGGGGATATCAATGGAATCATCCGGCAGCTGAAGATATAATAATTTTTACTTATTGGATCACTAATGTGGGTACTTCCACTTTAGATAGTGTGATATTCGGTATGTATGGAGATGCTGACATAGGAGGTCCCAGCAGTTTCAGCGATGATGACGCCTGGTTTGATATTGATAATGATATTGTTTACCAATGGGATCATGATGGCTGGAGTAATTCCTATGGTGGTTTTGATCCGGTTTATTTTGGCTGGAGTTTCTTAGAATCCCCGGGTAACCCCAATGATGGTATTGATAATGATGGTGATGGGATGATCGATGAAAGCCAATTCGATGGTATCGATAATGATGGTGATTGGTTAGCTGAACGAGATGATATCGGGGCTGATGGATTAGGTGAATATCATTATGAATATCTCGGTCCCGATGCAGATGGTACTGAAAGAAACGGAATCCCTGATCTAGGCGAGCCCAATTTTGAGATAACAGATAATGATGAATCTGACCAAATAGGTTTGACTAGTTTTTATTCCGCACCATACCCCAGCATTCAACCGAATAACGATGAGGTCATGTGGAGCCAATTGCAGCCCGGACATTTTGATGTTCCTTCACAGAATATTGATCAAACGTATCTATACGGATCTGCATTTATTTCATTAGAACCCGGCGAACAAAAGAAGTTTGCGGTTGCTATGGTATTCGGTAATGATCTTGATGATATCCTTCGGAATACAGTCACTATGCAGAATATCTATGATAATGACTATAGCTTTGCTAAACCACCGTTAAAGCCGACAATCAATGTGACTTCCGGTGATAAAAAGGTAATTCTTTCATGGGATAATAGATCTGAAAATTCTTTGGATCCCATATATGGTAGAGATTTTGAGGGATACCGCATATATCGCAGTACAGATCCTGGATTTATCGATGCCTACGTCGTCACTGATACATACGGAAATATCACGTTTAAAAAGCCTCTGGTGGTATTTGACAAAATAGATAGTCTTATGGGCCCGCATCCAATTGGATTCAACGGCTTGCATTTCGATATGGGTACAGATTCAGGTTTAGAATACATTTATGTGGATTCAAACCTCATCAATGGTCAAACCTATTATTATGCTGTAACTGCGTTTGATAAAGGTTACGATCTGGACTTTTTTGATCTAGGTTTTAGTGATGCTGAGAATCTATTGCCCATTGCTCCTTCTGAATGCTCTATCATTGTTGATCTGGATCGGAAAGGGCATGTGATCAAATTAAGTGAAAATGCTGGTATAGCCTTACCAACAGCTCCAGCCGCGGGATATATACTGCCAAATATAAATGAGGATGGCACCAGTATTGTAATCCATGATTCTGGCTCATCTACCAGCTCCATCAAACTGGAAACGATCATCTTTGAAGATATTCCAGATAGCAGAACATATACTATAGAATTCGAAGAGATCGCTGCTCAACCCAAGATTCAATACAATGTTCGTGATGAAGAGGAGAAGACAGAAGGGATTGTGTTTCTTGGTGGAATAGCCAGTTTAAGCTACATAAATATTGATTCCGCTTCTCTTGTGCTGACAAATGAAGAAAATACAGTTACATATTCAGATACGGTTGATTTTAATGCCGATTATGAAAGTGGAATTCTTGCCATCGATTCATTGAGTATCATTGAAGAAGGGGCTCAATATGTTGCTTCCTATAAATACTATCCAATTTATCAGAGTAAATATTTAGATGGCGAGAATGATAATAAGATTTTTAATGGTATGCAGATAAAAGTAACTGATGTTTCTTTGGGTGTAAATGTTGGTAAATCTGGATTCATTATTGGAAATAGTAACTATGCTTGGGAGGTTATCGATTCTCGCGTTTATCCTGCGGATTTTGAGATCACTTTTAAGGGAAATATCGGAGATTCTGTGAACTCAGATAATTATAATGTAGCAGTTCCATTTTTTATAGAAAATGTTACCCATGGAGATACGATGGGTTTTCGAATTTTTGATCAAGATGATGATAATGAATGGGATCGAGAGGAAGCAATACTGATCCAGCCCTATGAAGGTATGATGGCTCCGTATATGTTTGTTGTGTTTGATCCCTATGCAAATGTTACAACCGTCCTTGATCAAGGAGATACAACTATTTTGGATACAGCGTTCAGTGATATTGTGGATGTTGAAATGGGTGATGTTTTTAGGATCACAATTGATATCCCATTTGCTGAAGATGACAAGTACCATTTCACCACTATTTCTTCAAGGATAAGTAATGAACTTGCCAGTGATGAATTAGATGATATTGCGGTAGTTCCTAATCCATATGTAGTCGGAGCAGCTTGGGAACCAAGGCTTAATTATGAATCCGGTCGAGGTGAAAGAAAAATTGATTTTATTAATTTGCCTACAGAATGCACCATCAAGATATTTACCTTGAATGGGTATCTAGTAAATACACTTGGTCATGAGAGCATTAATGAGAATGGTACCTATTCTTGGAACATGCTTTCCAAGGATGGTTTGGAACTTTCATATGGATTGTACATGTACCATGTGGACGCTGCAGGCATTGGCGAATTCACTGGAAAATTTGCGTTGATCAAATGAGGATATTCCGTCAAAATTTAATAATCTTGACGCTGTCCACATTATTAGTAGGGCAAAGCAATGTGGGTACAACTGCTGCATCTTTTCTGGATATTGGTATAGGTGCTCGCTCTTTATCCATGGGGGGAGCGTTCACTGCTGTAGCCAATGATGCTACTGCATTGTACTGGAATCCAGCTGGGATTGCAAATATACAACGGCCAGCTACCCATTTTTACTATACTCCCTGGTTCGTAGGCATTGATTTCACCCATAGCGCTGCAGTGATACCTATGGGTCGTGCCGGAGCCATTGGTTTATCCATCACTTCCATATCAATGGACGAAATGAAAGTACGGACTATTCAAGCACCAGAGGGTACGGGTGAGTTGTTTGAAGTTAGTAATCTTGCACTGGCCACTTCCTATGCCAAAAAACTCACTGACAGGTTCTCTTTTGGACTAAATATTAAATTGGTTCAGGAAAAGATATGGCATATGAATGCCAACATTATAGCAACTGATATTGGATGTTTATTTGTGACGAAAAATAAAGGTATTCGCATCGGTATGAGCATTTCCAATTTTGGTAATAAAATGAAGTTAGATGGGTATGATACTGAAAGAGACTTCGATATTGATGAAACCATCTTTGGTAATAATGATAAACTTGATTCACATTTAGATACACAAGGCTGGCTATTACCGCTTATTTTCCGTTTCGGTGTAAGTAGAGAAATAATAGATAACGAAATGCATAAATTAACCTTGGCCGGTGACGCAATTCATCCCAACAATAATTATGAATACATGAATTTTGGAGTGGAATATACATTCATGGGAATTGGCTCAGTTCGTGCAGGACAGTCCTACATCTTTTTAGAAGAACATGAAGACAAAGATAAAAGGGAAGAATTATCTAACCAATTCACGATCGGTATCGGAGTCAACTACAAGATACCTCGCGGTCCTCGTATCCAGATCGATTATGTGCTCCGTGACTTTGGGGTTATCCAAAACATCGGTGGCTATTCTATGAATATTTCTTTTTAATCATATCCTCATTGTTAAATATGAGAACAAGATATAAATCCAATACTGTGGTATTTCTATTAATCTATTTGAGCATTTCTTGTCAATTTATTTTTGCTGGTAAGATACAATATGATTCCCCAAAAATTATTTTGAGTCATGTACAATTCAATATCGGTGTGGATTCATTATCAACATTGTCAAAACCTATCCATTTATATATAGATAATGAATTGATTGATACTGAAAACCCTTCAAAACATCAAATTTTTTTTAAAGACATTGTTTTAGATAAAATTGGTACTAAATCATTTAAAATAAAGCAAGCGAACGAAACATTATTATCATTTACTAAAACAGTTATTCCGGGGTGGATATCTATACTGCCTCCATTAATCGCAATTACACTAGCTTTCATATTGCGGACTGTGGTCCCGGCATTATTTGTGGCTATTTGGTTTGGTGCATGGGCAACAAATGGGCTTAGTCTGGGTGGTCTTTTTACAGGACTACTGGAATCATTTCATGTATATATATTAAATACGTTTATTGATCGGGACCATGCAGCAATCACATTATTTACTTTAATGCTTGGTGGGATGGTTGGTATTGTATATCGCAATGGCGGCATGCACGGTATTATATACCATTTAATAAAAAGAGCCAATACACCAAAAAAAGGTCAGATTGCTGTTTGGTTATTTGGCATGGTCATCTTTTTTGATGATTATTCTAATACGCTCATTGTTGGCAATACTTCTCGCATGCTTTGTGATAAATTACGGATTTCCCGTCAAAAACTAGCTTACCTGGTTGATTCAACATCTGCCCCAGTTTCTACCATTGCAGTTATCACTACTTGGATTGGTTTTCAGGTAGGTATTATCTCGGATTCAATTAAGGGATTACCAGGATTAAACGAATCAGCATATTTATTGTTTCTTCATTCAATACCATACAGTTTTTATCCTTTCCTTGCAATTTTTTTAGTTGGTCTCGTGGTAACTACTGGTCGGGATATTGGACCGATGGTAGATGTGGAATTAAACGCCAGGAAAGGGCAAGAGAATATAAAACTTGAACAGGATCAAGAAAGATCTTCCACCAGTGAAGATCTACAGGTAAAAATGGACATACCATACCGTGCGATTAATGCGGTATTACCAATTTCTATTTTAGTAATAAGTATGGTGGCATTTATTTTTGCAACAGGAGAGGGAAATACAATAAAGGATATTCTAGGCAGCGCAGATACTTTTGCCGCATTAATGCATTCTACATTATTAAGCACAATAATGGCTACAGGATTATCTGTTGGACAGCGAATCCTAAGCATAAATGAGGTTTTCGAAGCATGGTACAACGGACTCAAATTTATGGTAATGGGCATGCTTGTCCTGATCATGGCCTGGGCACTGGCAGATATCTCAGCAACACTTCAAACTGCAGATTATATTGTGGCAGCGCTCGGTGACGCGATCCCCATGAATATTCTACCTGCAGTTGTATTTCTGATCGCAGCAATAACTGCATTTGGGTCTGGTTCAAGCTGGGGAGTAATGGCTATTTTAATGCCACTTGTGATCCCACTTTGTTGGGCAATAATGGAAAACAATGGTGGTGCAAATCCTGAAAATTATCATATTCTTTATTCAACTATAGCCTGTGTATTAAGTGGTGCAGTTTGGGCGGATCATTGTTCACCTATTTCTGATACAACTATTTTGACATCCATGGCCTCTGGATGTGAACTTATGGATCATGTGTATACGCAATTGCCTTATGCTGCTGCTGCTGGCGTTACTGCCCTACTCTGTGGGACTATTCCAGCTGCTTTTGGACTGCCTTGGTGGCTTTTATTTGGAATCAGTGCAGCGGTCTTAGTTTTATTCATTTATAAATATGGTGTTTCTATTGATCAAGAAAAATAAAAAGGATTAAATATGACAAAAAAAAAGAAATATCAACCTCTTGACGCTATGGATTATCCACGTTTTGAAGGGATTAGAACCTTTATGCGTTTGCCCCATATAGAAGTACTAGACGATGCAGATTTTGCAATTATTGGTGCACCTTTTGACACAGGAGGAACCTTTCGAGTTGGTGCACGATTCGGTCCCGCTGGAATTCGGGATAACTCTTTGCTGCTGAGACCCTATAACCCCGCACAGCAAATAGGAATTTTTGATTATTGTTCTGGTATAGATTATGGTGATATCCCTGTTGTTCCAGGCTATATACAGGAGTCACATAAAAAGATTGAGGTTGGTGCTAGGGCCATATTTGACAGTAGAACAATTCCTATATTCATGGGTGGAGACCATTCCGTTTCTTTACCGATACTCAGGGCAATAAAACAGAAGTTTGGACCTGTAGCGCTGATACATTTTGATGCTCACTGTGATTTGTGGCATGGTTATTTTAATGAGAAAGATACACATGGAACCCCTTTTCGGCGTGCCTTAGAAGAAAACCTTATTGATTCGGCACGATCAAGCCAGATTGGGTTGAGAGGTCCTTTGTATGATGAGGGAGATCATCAGATGCCAACAGAAGCTGGACTCATGGCTATAACTGGACCAGAATTACATCGTATGGGTATTGATAAGGCTATAAGCAAAATAAAAGCTCGGGTTGGAAGAGGTCCAGCGTATCTGACCTTTGATATTGATTTTGTAGATCCCGCATATGCCCCAGGAACCGGCACACCTGAAGCAGGTGGTTTTACTGGTTATGATTCCATTTCTTTGGTTAGAGGATTAACGGATATAGATTTTATCGGTTATGATATGGTCGAGGTAATGCCTGCTTATGATCCGGCAAATGTAACTTGTCTTTTAGCAGCCAATATAATTTATGAATTTATCAGCCTGATTGCTTTACAAAAGCGTGGTAATTCAAATTGAAATCAATATATTTCGGAAGAATGGTAGTATTATTCTTATGCCCTTTCAAATAATTTTCCATTTCTTTAAATAGATTATGGTGTAATGATTCTAGAACATTTTGGTATGATCCAAATAGTATCCTTTAGAACTAATTATTAGTATGAGTTTCGATCCAAATAAAAAACCTATCAATCAATCCAGGCGACCAGAATTGGAAATGGATGACCAGTGGATCATCCAATTTTTACATAAAATCCAATTTGGACATATCGCCACCAGGGATCAAAAACAACCTTTCGTTATACCAACGACATTTTGGTATTCGGAAGATTATCATGAGATATATTTTCATTCCAACGCGTTTGGCCGCATCAGGTTCAATGCGGATAATTACCTAGAGGTATGTTTCGAATGTTATCGTTCGGGTAGGCTATTACCATCCAATATACCGTTGGAAAAAAGTGTCCAGTATGAAAGCGTGATGGTCTTTGGACAAGTACAGGTGATTCAGAGCTTGGATGAAAAACGGGAAAAACTAAATGGTTTGCTGCAAAAATATTTTGGTGAAATGGAATCAGGACAGGATTATCGGCCGATTACCGATAATGAATTAAAACAAACATCTGTTTATCGGATAAAGATCGACCATTGGAGTGGAAAACGAAACTGGCCGGAAAGAGCAGATCAGGCAGAAGAAGGTGAATGGCCAGACCTGGACCCGAAGTGGTTTGAATTTTATTAAAAGTATTTTCTCCAGGTATCCGTGGTTCCTGGCCAGCGAGCCGTGACCTTTTTTAGATTGGTCCAGAAATCTACACCACTGCGGCCAGTGATATCGCCATGTCCGTATTTGGATTCATTCCAACCGCCAAAACTATATGGTTCCCGTGGTACAGGTACACCAATATTAACTCCGACCATACCCGCCGATGCGTTTTCAGCAATGGTTTGCGCTACTTGACCGGA
>Ga0209034_10000655_pt1 | contig 17186 bp, 14 predicted proteins | sample MarorgKNORR_S2LV_2_FD_188219 | JGI IMG/M metagenome (GOLD analysis project Ga0209034, IMG submission 188219) | Marine microbial communities from the Southern Atlantic Ocean, analyzing organic carbon cycling - 250m_A/KNORR_S2/LV (SPAdes) (version 2) | ecosystem: Environmental > Aquatic > Marine...
AAAATTGCCCCTTATACATATAAGAGACTTACAGTGTCCCCAGCTGATATTTGACCGGTTTTGAGAACACGGGCATACCATCCACGGCGGTTCATTAATGTTTTTATAAACTCAGGCCCTTTCTCTTCTCCAACATAAGATAGTTTATACAAATTGGAACAAGGATTGCATATAATTGATATTTCCAGTTCAATAGACCCAATCTTATATTTCTGCCCTGGTGCCATTGAAGCGTAATCTATATTAGCTAAAGTTAGGTTTTCTCCCAGGTCTCCTGGCTTAACTGGCCAACCTTCATTATTGAGCGCATTTAATATATCTGTTGATATGATCATTACCGCCATGTCTCGATCATTCTCTTTTTCCTTTTTCCGAAATCTGTTATAGTCACCCTCAAGACCCCATTCAGTAACTATTGTTGATTCAACGGGCATCTTTGGTAGACCCACTTCTCCTGGGGTATCCGGTTTAATATTTATCTGCAAAATTGATGGTGACATTTTTTATTTTCTTTCTAGTCTGAATTTAGGTGTAATTACCTATTTGAGCCATCTTATCCAAGTTGGCCGTAAGTAACCATTATCATTTTAATTTGATCTTTTTTCATAAATTAGCTAAAAAACAAAAAGCCCTCATTCTAACCTGCGAATGAGGGCTTTTTTCTCAATTATTTATATTTGTTTAAAAAACACGAATTCTATTATCAATTTCTGATTTAAGATCCGTTGTAAATATTTTAACACGGCTTTTAATTTCATTATTAATTGGAATATTTGACCATTCTTCTTTTCCCACATAGCGGCCAAAAGCATTCACAATTGCCCGAACAGTATAAATGTTACCGACGCCGCCACCTTTTCTGCGTGCTTCTAAAACAATATTATATCGAACCTCTTTAATGCCTTTAAGCGCTTCTTCATTGTTTGGTGCTAAATATTCGTATTGTGTTTCAATAATTGAACCAGACCCAATTTCCTCTGTTCTGTCAACAACAAATCGATGCTGATTTAGCATTTTGTCTGATAGTGTTTGGAAATCAAATAGTGTTGTGGAGCCTACTGTTGTTCGGTATTCGGTCATTTTTCCTGAGGAGACACCACTACAACCAAAAAATAGAAAACCAATGAATAATACTATGTATACTTTTTTAAACATGTTTTAGCTGTTTCTCTATAATACAAAAAGAGGGCCCAATTTAAGGCCCTCTTTTCATTTAGATTTGATTTATGATTTATCTTAAATCAGCTTTACTCATCATACGAGAGCGTTCTTTGAACTCAATGAAGAATCCGCGGTTTCTGTAGCCGCTTCCATCTCTCATCTTATGACTGGCTGTTCCCGGTGTACCTATAGCATCTTGACCGCCAAAGGTATAATTATCTTTCAATAATACCGCTAGCTCTTTACCCGGAATTGGATAATGCATCGGCGTTCCCGGCAGCAGTCCACCGCCATAGTCATTTCCTGTCGGTCCTGTCCAGCCGCGTCGATCAGTATAGTTTAACCATGGGTGGGTTTGATTCCCTTCCATTAGTTTTTCATATTTATATTTCGCCCATAAGCTGGCACCATCTAGTGCGCTAACGGCATCCGTAGCTGATCCAATTCCATCTGCAGCTGTCGCAGCTGTCAGTTCACCAATGCCTACTCTTGATTTATTAATCTGAGTAGCCGCATTCGCAGCATCACCAGAACGCAAATACGCTTCAGCAATCAATAGATCTAGCTCTTGTTGAACAAGATCGTTCATTGGCGCAACTTCGATTTCTGCATATGCTGTTGTTTTTTTAATCAGATAATATGAACGATGATAGGTCCCACGAGATGGAACCAAAAAGGCATAACCAACATTTGTTATGTATTTACCAGGGGTTTGAGCCAAACTATCTTCAGCCGCACCGCCACCAACAATCCGTTTGTCATCCGTTACAATAAATATTTCTGACCGTCCCTGTACAGTGGCAGCTGAATTGTCACCCAACCATGTTTGGAACCTTCCTGATTGATCCGATGTTCCAATAAAGCGATAATCTGCGCGCGTCCAGTAAGGCTGTATGCCACCATAATAGTGCGTGTAGGACCACCAGTATTGAGTATCTCCAACTGGGGCAAACGTTGTGCCTTGTCCAGCATGTGAACTCACGCTGGCCCAATCAACGGCTGCGCGTTCTGTAGCATCTCTAGCCACACCGGCCTTATATCTTGCAATCATACTGTGAGTCACCTTTGCCAAATCTCCTAAGGTAAAACCGGCGAGATGGAGCCATGGCTCTGGAACTGTAACTGAAGAATTTGCATTACAATCAGTAATCACGCCCTCAAGCATTGTTATTGCTGCGTCCATAAGTGCTTTGTAATCAACCAAAGTTTGCTCTGCAGCAAAATCAGTATTTTCATCAATGATAAATCCTTGATCATGATGAATAGCAACCATTGCATGTGACATACCCATGACCCATTTAGCAAATACCTTTGCGCGAGTGTCAGCATTCGCATCAGAATCAGTATTAAGACTAATTCCTCCAGCTATTGCATCTAAACCATCTTTTGCAGAGGAGATTGCCGCATATAGCTGATACCAAACATCATCTGCTGCTCCAGCATAGCCCCATGCAGGACTGTTATTATGTGCTATTCGTGGTTCTGAAGAAAGCTCCCGCATTCCCCAGTTTCCCCATGAACAGGAATTCACATCGCCCTGTGTGGCGATAAACCAACTATTTCCTGAAAGGTGTGTGCCTTGCCAAAAAGTCAAGAAGGTTGAACGAATTAAAGATTCAACATCTGCTGGCTTAGCAAGAGCGCGTTTTTGGTCTGGCGCATTTTCATTGGCCACATCTAAATCAGCACAGCCAAACCAAGTTAGGCCAGCTAATAAAGTAATTGTTAATTTATTTTTTATTTTATTCATTTTATTCCCTCTAGAAGTCCATGTCTAATGTGAAAGAAAATGTTCTGTAATTGGGATATCTGTAAGAGTCAACTCTAGCGTTTACTGCAGACCCCGTCTGACCACCGCCCCGTCCGACTTCAGGATCAAAACCTGAGTAATCCGTCCAGGTGATCAGGTTACGACCAACAATACCCAACTTAAGACCGTTGATCCCAATCCCTCTCATATCTACAAGATTGGCCAAATCATATTTAACTGCAAGTTCACGCAGTTTTAAATATGTACCATCTTCAACATACCATGCGTTTGGTGCATTCACATGGTACATGTCTCTATAGTAAACCGTTGGCTTTTTCGTTTGATCGGTTTTCCCATATTGATCGACATAGTCTGCGCCATCATCCCGTGCACCCCACTGCGCTGTATGGTTGTAAATATCTCCGCCGCTTTGACCATCAAACAGGACATAGAGTGACAGCCCTTTAAACCTGAGAGTAGAATTAAAGGAATAGCCAAAATCGGGAACAGATGTACCCATTTGATTAAGTGCACTACCTTCTTCATTTACATATTGAATCGGGCGGCCCCAGTTATAGGTTTTGCCTTCTAAAGTGGTAGCTGTTCCCCAAAGTACTTTAGAGATGCCATCTTGCCACGTATTACCATCACCAACCCACACTAGGTATCCATCATCATTGACTTGAAATTGACTCGCATACGCTTGGGTTGCAGTAGGAAGTTCATCTGTGCTTTTTGCCCATACCGTCCCCCAGAATGAACCATACTGGGTATTGTTTTTCATGTAAAAAACAGATTGACCATTAGAAGTCATATAAGGAGGCATATTAAAATCAGTGATTGTTTGATCATACGTGTCCCAATTAAAGCCTAAGGACAAGGATAAGTCTCTAGTATTAATTACTGATGAGGTAACACTTAATTCAAGTGCTGATCCTGTTAATGTTCCTGCGTTTCGCCACTGAGCACCGTAACCGGCATATCCGGGTAGCGGAACTTCAAGCAATTGATCTTTAGCTACAGTTTCTACTGTTGTTAGCTCTACAAGAACACGATCCATAATTGAAAAATCAATGCCCATTTCCGTCTCAGTAACTGTTTCTGGCTTTAACTCTTTATTTCCTAAAACAGACTTGGAAATATTTCCACCAGCAACACTCCAAGTTTCATACTGTTGATTGAAAGCTGGGCGGTTACCTGAAGTCCCACTACTGAATCTTATTTTGAATTCATTAAAGATTCCTCTTAGTGGATCCCAGAAACCATGCTCACTTAATCGAATTGCGCCACTAACCCGGCCATAGTTATTAATCCTATTATCAGGACCAAATAAAGATGAGCGATCCTGGCGGGCAGTAACATCAAAAATGTATCGATCAAGATAATCAACCTGCGCCTGCACTGAAAATGCATCGGCATTGGTTAACTGACTAGCTGATCCAACTGATTTTTCAGAACCAGTTCCAAGCTGTGGAACGTCACCGACAGCCAACTGATAGGCGTTGCCTGTTTCATAATCATATTCATATGATTCATAGGTATATGTACCCTTAGTAATCAAATCCATATCACCAAGCTGTGTCGCATAGGTTACACCAATACTACCATTTAGCGATTGCTCAGCTGTATTAGATTTGGTGATATTACCTTCATTTAAAGCTATGCTTGGATTGGTTGTTAAATACCCTTTGGGGTAATAATCTTCCCAGTCACGCGTGGATCGATCGAGGCTTAAGGCCCCAGACATCCGTATCTGAGGTGTTAGAGACCAACTGAGAGTTGTCCCGAGCAGTGATCGGTTTCGCGTAGAAAATTTATCATTCATATCAATCTGATAAACCGGGTTTGCTTCTGTAAGGTTTTTGGGAGATGGTATAATGTAGTATTCGCCATCTTTATTCTTTTTAAGAATATCTACATCCCATGGAAAAAATGTAATATCAAAGAAAGCACCGGCATTGACTTCCTGCTTAACTGACTGAGAAAGCAAAGACGTAAAGCCGAGCTTTATATCAAAAGGTAAATCCACATCTGTATTTAAACGGAATGTATTCCGCTTAAAACCGTCAATGAAATTACCAAAAACACCATCTTCTCCCATGTTAGAAACACCCACATAAACATTGAAGTTTTTACTGTTTTTCTGCATAGAAAAATTATTTCTTACATATCCACCATCAGAGTAAAATCGATCGGTGTGATTAAAGCCTGGTCGGTTACCATTCATCGGTAATAATTGAGGCTCTCCATCGCCTGGTTCACCTGTGGCAATATATTTAAAGGGCTGATCTGCAAAATATACTCCAGATGCATACGAGCTGTCTGCGTTATAAGGATTAGGAGCTGGGCTTTTTGTACCATCTCTGGGGTCATATTCTTCTCCCGTAGCAAGATCAAGGAATCTTCCTGTAGAGCCCGTTTTATAATAATGTGAACCATTTGTACCAACTTCTCCAGCGATTTGGTTATAACCATATTCTGTTTTGAAATGAAAACGGGTTTGATCTAAACCTATTTCTGAGCCACGCTTTGTTCTAATAGCGATAACACCATTAGCTGCCCGTGCACCATATTCTGAAGCACCAGAGGCACCTTTGATGATCTCAATGCTTTCCACATCATCTGGGTTAATATCTCCCATGGGGCTACCAGAAATGGATGGGTCAATAATAATTCCATCAACAATATATAGTGGTGCTTGCGAACGACCACTGGCATTGATACTGGTTGCACTGCGCAACTGAACTGAGGCTGCATATCCAGGTTCACCAGATGCTTTCACTACTTTCACACCAGCAGATTTACCGCGGACCATGGATTCAACCGTGGTTGCAGGTGCCTGTTCTAGCATTTCTGAGTCAATTTTATCAATTGAAAATGTTGTTTTTGTTTTGGTAAGCGCACCTGCTACTCCTGTAACAAGAACTTCATCCATTTTCAATACATCTTCCGCCAATGAAAAGTCTTGAGTTCCGGATGCGGTGACTGTTACAGTAGCTTGCCTGAAGCCAATATAGCGGGCTGTTAATTTTGCAGAACTTAAACCGGCAGGAACAGTAAGAGAATAGTTCCCATCTACATCAGTTGAAGTCCCGGTTTCTGTCCCTTCTATAATAACGTTTGCGCCGACCAGCTTCTCGCCAGTTTCAGCATCCGTAACACTACCTGTAACCTGAAATTGCGCTAAAAGCAATCCAGGAAAAAGTAGCATAACTATAGTTAATGCAAATGATTTTCGCATATAAATGCCTCCAAGATAGTTTTGATTATTTAGAAAGACTTAAATCAATTAAGGCTTTCCTTTAAGTCTATAATGGACATTAAACAAAAAATCAATATAAAAAAATATTTTTTTAAAATATATATCTTACGTGTTAAGAGTGCGTTTTGCAGTTTTTCAAATGAAAATAGGTTAATTTATTTGAGGGTTTATAGTAATTTTAGATTTAACTAAAAAGAGCGATTTTCTAAGCATAAATTTAATGATGGACTACATAAAAACTGCGTTTGTAACTGGAGGTTCCGGCCATGTGGGTAGCAACTTAGTTAGGCAACTACTTGCTAATGGATGGCGAGTGCGATGTTTGGTTCATAATGATTTGAGAGCATTATCCGAATTGAATATTGAAATCTGTCGCGGTAGCCTCGGAGATTCTACTCTTCTTGCAAAGCAAATGGAGGGCTGTGACGCTGTCTTTCATGCTGCTGCTTATGTTGCAGTAGAGAATGTAAATATGCCATTGATGCATGAAATCAATGTTGTAGGCACACAAAATATGTGCCAAGCAGCTTTGGCTGCTGAGGTTCCTCGATTTATTTATTTTTCTAGTATTCACTCATTTCAGCAGTCGCCAACGAATGAGCCACTTACTGAAAAACGCCCCCTTGTTATCGATAAAAATGCGGCTCCCTATGACCAAACGAAAGCAGAAGCACAGCGGATTATTTATGACGCCTGTGATGATGGTTTGAATGCAAGCATTCTGCATCCTACCGGAGTCCTGGGCCCCTTTGATTTTAAACCCAGTCGAATGGGGCAGGTTCTTTTAGCTATCATGAATCAAAAAATGTTATTCTCTATCAATGCTGGTTTCAATTGGGTGGATGTGCGTGATGTATGTGATACTGCCATTAACTGTGTGGATAAAGGAGAATTGGGCCAGAATTATATCATTTCCGGTAAATGGGCAACATTTCGTCAGATTGCAGATATTGTTTCGAATCAAATTGACCGGCGAACAACTTATATTACGTTCCCATTCTGGACAGCCTATACAGCCCTTCCCTTTGCCTTTATACTTTCAAAGCTAACTGGGAGTCGTCCATCATTTAGTCGTGGAAGTCTCCATGCTTTGGCAGTTCAGTGCAAGGATATTCCTGGAGTACTTGCACAAAAAAAACTTGGCCATTCGCCAAGACCATTAAAAGAAACTGTTCAAGATACAATTAAGTGGATGCAAGAGAATGCTGATTGACCAAGGACAATATGAACTAGCTATCTGGATTTGGTTGGGTATTGCTACCGGCACTTTCGTTTTACTAATGTTTGTGCGTGCACCTTATGGCCGCCATGAGCGACCAGGATGGGGGTTCCGAATTCCTGCCCGCTTAGGATGGATCATTATGGAATCGCCCTGTATAATTGTTATGACTGTTTTCTTTGGTATTGGCGCATCTGGCTGGGACTTGGCTGATCCAGCTGGTATCATTTTTTATATTATGTGGATGACCCATTATATACACCGTAGTTGGGTCTGGCCTGCAAGAGCACACATCATAGGGAAGAAAATGCCCATAAGCATTGCTCTATTTGCCGTAGGGTTCAATAGTATTAATTCATGGCTTAATGCCGAATGGATCTTTAGTCTCCACCACCCCTACCCTTACACATGGCTTTACAGCCCCCAATTTATTATTGGCGTTGTCCTTTTTATTACAGGAATGGGTATCAACATTAAGGCAGATAATATGCTTTTTTCTCTTCGCAAAAAGGGGACAATTGATTATAAAATTCCCCGTGGCGGATTATTTCAATGGGTATCCTGCCCCAATTATTTTGGTGAAATGCTCGAATGGTTTGGGTGGGCCTTGGCAACCTGGTCAATGGCGGGTTTTGCTTTTGCGCTTTGGGCAGTAGCCAATCTTGTTCCTAGGGCCCGGTCACATCATAAATGGTATCTAGAAAAATTTTCAGACTATCCTAAAGATCGCCACATTTTAATTCCAAAAATATGGTAAAAAATTAATTTTTTATCTTCAAGATAAAAGTACATCCAGATATTAAAATTTCTTCCAACAATGGAACTCTTAACCAATTTGCTTTTTTCATTTTGATCCCATAACGAATTTCGTGACTTGGTCTAATAATGTATCGTTCGTCAAAACAAATTTCAAAACCACATTTATTAATTAATTTTCTAAAATTTCTGATAGTCATTTTACTGTTTTTTATCTCTTCCAAATCTTCCCATACACTAGATTGATTTGTGACTTTCAAAATAAAATAAATTACAATTTTAGGTAACCATCCTAGAAATGGAAAAACTTTAAATGGCATTTTTAAAAATGCTTGTTGATGTAGTCCAAAAGCTGAAAAATATGGCGGAAAAGTGACTAGCAACCTAGAGTTATCATCCATATAATTTTTGACGGAGGATAGAAAATTTATTTTTTTATCTTTTAATATATGTTCGATGACATCTCTTAATATTACTAAGTCATATTTTGGCATTAATCTTTCTTTAATTTCTTCAGAACAAATATCACCAATTACAAATTTAACATCATTGATCGGTTCCCAACTAAAATCTCTTATCTCATTTCCATGACACTTATTTGAAAGTTCTGAAAAAGCTGATAAAAATCCTCCATCTCCACAACCAACATCTAAAATTTTAGATTCTGCTTTAATATTTATTTCTTTTGATGCGAGGAGAGGAATATAAAAGGATTGAGCGAGGAGCTTTTGATAATTAAGATAATAGGATTTCCAGTTTGGAAAATCAGATTTTTTAATTTTTGGTAAATCCATGTATTAGATTACTTAATTGATGAATATAATTTAAATATAGTCGTTTTTCTTGTTATCCAACCATCTAAGCTTCCAGTATATGATTAACTAATTTTTTTGAAGACAGTCCCTGGACAAGAATTGAAAAGGCAACAACAATATAAGTTACTGCCAAAATCAAAGGTTTTTCAGGTACATCAGGAATACTTAATGCAAGCGCTATTGAAATTCCACCTCGCAGTCCACACCACGTCATCACTTTAGAAGCTCCATTTACTAAATTAGCACCATCTCCTATAATTATTAACGGGAAGCTGACGGCAATAAATCGTATACATAATATGATAGGTATTATAATTATTCCGATTAATAAATAATTAAAACTAAATGAAATGACAAGAATTTGTATACCAATCAATACAAATAAAACGGCATTAAGAAATTCATCGATCAGTTCCCAAAAAGAAAACAATTGTTTATGGGTGGCCTCTGACATTGCAAACGTCTTCCCGTGATTACCAAGAAATAGGCCAGCAACAACCATAGCTAATGGACCTGATACATGTAACGTATGTGCTAACGAGTATCCACCCATAACCAAAGCTAATGTCAATAAGATCTCAACTGCATAACTATCAATGCTTTTTAATAATCGATAAAATATATATCCCAGCACTAGTCCGAATACAATTCCACCTAAAGCTTCTTCTATAAATAGAAGAAAGATTCCACTTGCATCAATATTAGAGTGGGCAGTCCCTGTCGCTAATGAGAGTATAACTGCAAAAACAACAACGCCAACCCCGTCATTAAATAGCGATTCTCCTGCGATTGTTGTTTCTAGTGATTTTGGAGTACTTGTTTCTTTTAATATTCCAAGGACAGCTATCGGATCGGTTGGAGATATTAATGCCCCAAAAAGCAAACAGTATATATAATCAATTTGAAGGCCAAATATTGGTAATAAATAGTATACTATGGATCCAACTACAAATGTCGAAAAAATTACTCCCAAGGTAGCTAAAATAGCTATTAAGACTTTTTGTTTAAGCAAATCATTTATATCAACATGCAGGGCTCCCGCAAATAATAAAAAAGATAACATACCGCCCATTAAGGCTTTATTAAAATCAACACTATCTATAAGCGAAATTGAAAAAGAAATAACACTTGGATTAATATATCCAGAAAAAAACACAACAGCGGATAAGATAAGCGAAAGCCCCATAAGGCCTATTGTTGGGGGAAGTTTTATATACTTGAAGTTTATATACATTAGTAAGGCTGAAAGCGTTACTAATATCGATGATATATCAAATACATTCATTGGTTATTATAAATAATTATTAATTTTTTTGTACAATCAGCACAGGAGCAGTTACAAGGTTTGATATCCCTTCATCAATAGAATCCATAATATTAGATTTAAATGTATTCATTTTTCGGTGTCCTAGAATTATCAAATCCATATCACGTGCATGTTGGTTTATTATTTCTGAAACGCTTTCTCCGCTTTCAATAATAATATTTATCTTATTTAATATTTTTTGAAAACCATATGCTGTTATTCTTTCTCTTATTGTCTCTTCATTGATACGCTCAATAGCCATTCCTTTTGGTTGGCTCAAAACAGGCTGGTTCACATGGATAACTGTTAAATCTGCATTTAATTTTTCAGCAAAAAAAACTGATTGACTGATAACTGGCTTTTCATCACCACGTAAAACCAGTGCTACCATTATCTTAAACGGCTTGGAATCCATTTCAAAAGTTAAAATATTTCAATGAATAAAAAATAATGAATATGTTTTAATTAAATTTAATTGGTGAGTGGACCTATCATTCTTGATACAACCCGCTTTCCTACTTACGCATTAACCATTTTCTTACTGGGAACTTGAGAATTTGCCGTTACAAAACAGTATATTATGTTAAAAAAAATATTGCACTAAGATAAATTTGTAGTGTAGAATAAAACATACGCGGAAGTAATACGACAAAACAAGTAGGAGTACGTTATGCAAAAAGGTAGTGTAAATAAAGTGGTGTTTGTTGGGCACCTGGGTGGCGACCCGGAAACACGGTTCACACCGTCCGGTGCAGCCGTAGCTAACTTCAATATAGCAACCAATGAATCCTGGCGAGATTCTAACGGTGAGCTTCAGGATAAAACCGAATGGCACCGTTGTGTTATGTTTGGTAAAACTGCTGAACTCGCCGGTGAGCTTTTAAAAAAGGGACAATTGGTTTACCTAGAGGGGAAACTGCAAACACGAAATTGGGAAGACAAGGATGGTGTAAAACGATATACCACAGAAGTGATCTGTGACATGTTCACCATGCTTGGTCGCAAAATGGATAGCGGCGGCGCACAGGTGACGCCTGTAGAAACGAATGATGATGATGATGATGACTTGCCGTTCTAACTACTAATCCAAATCGCTAGATAAAAAGGCTCTAGGTTGTCTCGGGCCTTTTTTATTTATCTTTATAATTGGGTTCGATTTAACCGCTTATAGAAAGATTGTATGAATCCTGAAAAACTGCAAAATGATTTGAATCAATTCTGGGACAATGAAATTGTCCCCACGCTCACTGAATATATCAAGATACCCAACAAATCTCCTGCTTTCGATCCCGATTGGGAAAAGGCTGGGCATATGGATCGCGTGCTTGATATGGCAAAAGAGTGGGCTGAAAATCACCGCCCTGACAATAGCATTCTCCATGTAAAACGGTTATCAAATAGAACACCACTAATTATAATCGAAATCCCCGGTGAAAGAGATGGCAATATTCTTATGTACGGCCATTTAGATAAACAACCAGAGATGGAAGGTTGGGACGAAGGGTTGGGCCCATGGGATCCAGTGATAAAGGATGATAAATTATATGGTCGCGGTGGAGCCGATGACGGTTACGCAATGTTTGCGTCCCTTGGTGTTGTAAAAGCCTTGAAAGACCAAGATCTTCCTCTCCCTCGAATTGTCATCCTTATCGAATTTTGTGAAGAAAGTGGATCTCCCGACCTCCCTTATTATATTGATGAATATACAAACATTATTGGCCAAATTGATCTGGTTGTATGTCTTGATTCTGGCGCAGGAAATTATGATCAATTTTGGACCACTGTTTCCCTTCGGGGTATGATTGCTTGTGAACTTCGTGCCGATGTATTAACTGAAGGCGTTCATTCTGGTAGTGCAAGCGGATTGGTTCCTTCCTCTTTCAGGGTTTTGCGTCAACTTATATCGCGGATCGAAGATGAAACATCAGGTAAAATAAAAGCTGAAGAACTACATACAAATATTCCCGATCATCGCATTAACGAAGTAAGAGAAATGGTAAGCGTTCTTAATAAAGAGGGGGAAATATTCCCCTGGCATGGGAATACAATACCATCAACTGATGATCCTGTAGAAGGTATGTTGCGACGAACCTGGAATCCAACTCTTTCGACTGTAGGGCTTGATGGTGTCCCTGCCATAAAAGATGGTGGAAATGTTCTTCGCCCCTATACAGCTCTGAAGTTATCGTTCAGGTTGCCACCTGATGTAGATTGCCACAAGGCCATGGATGCGGTAAATAAAATATTAACAGAAAATCCGCCATATAATGCAAGCATTTCAATTGAATGGGAAGAACCTGCCAATGGGTGGAATGCACCCACACTTGCTCCTTGGCTTGATACAGCTATTCAAGAAGCCTCTAATACCTTTTACGGTAAACCGGCTCTAGCCATGGGTGAGGGAGGTACTATTCCTTTTATGGCTATGTTGGGAGAAAAATTTCCTGAAGCACAGTTTGTAATTACTGGTGTTCTTGGGCCCGGATCCAATGCTCATGGCCCGAATGAATTCCTGAATATTCCATTTGGGAAAAAATTGAGTGCATGTATCAGTTCAATTATTCATCAGTTTCCTTCTGAAAAATAAATACTAGAACAAATATTTTTGATTTCATCTTTTTTTCACAAAATCCATTCAAACCATGAGCTTCAGAACAAAGCTTGATCTGATTCGTCCTAGTCCAAAATGGATGCGCTATTTATGCGGTTTCCTTGGGCTTTTTATTGGGGCTATGCTTGCCAAGATTACTGTTAAAGGCCGACAGCATATTCCAAAAAAAGGTCCATTTATCATTGCTAGTAACCACTTTAATCTGATTGATGCATTTTTTATAGTCTATGCATTGCGGCGACCCGTTGTTTTTTTAGCCGGTAGCGATCAAATTATTGATTGGTTTAATATTTGGGCTGTTTGGCTATACGGGTTTATTCCTACTAACCGCACTCGCTTAGCCCCATCAACCATTAAAATGGCATCTAAATCACTCAAGGAAGGTGAGATTCTTGGTATTTTTCCTGAGGGGACCATAGAGGGGAAGGGACTCAGGAAGCCGAAACCAGGTGTTGTATATTTTTCTACCATGGACAAAGTGTCTATTCTTCCTGTGAGTATTTATGGGCTTCATGAGTCATTTTGGCGTTACTTAATAAGAGGAGTCAGGCCAAAGGTCGTAGCACAAATTGGCAAACCTTTTGGCCCCTATTCCCTGCCCAATTCCAAAGAAAAAAAAGAAGAAATCTTAAAGGTTGTTGGAGATAAAATGATGTGCCGGATCGCTGCCTTATTACCAAGTGAAACTCATGGTATTTATACTAATAATCCATCAATAGAAAAGTATAAGCAGGAAAATAATGCATTTTCTCATTAGTCTATAAATTGCCTCTAGATTAACTTCTCGCCCCAGAAAAGCGGAAAAACAAATCATGTCTATATATCGTCACTATTTTATTGTTATTGGTATCGCGGTGGCTTTTTTAGCATTAATGAGATGGAGGGCTGTTCAATCAACCCCAAATCTGGTTGATGGTAGTGCCAATCAATTTATTCTTCCTGAAGAATCTCACTTTAAAAACCTGCGGCAGCTTACGTTTAGCGGAGAAAATGCAGAGGCTTATTTTAGCTCAGATAGTAAAAAACTGATATTCCAATCACATGATGGTGAGGGTCTCTGTGATCAGATTTATATTATGGATATTAAAACGGGTGAATTTGAAATAGTTTCTACTGGAGACGGAGTAACTACATGCGCTTATTTTCAATATCCAGATAATAAACAAATCATTTATGCTTCCACACATCATGATAATAAAGTTTGTCCACCTCCACCTGATTTCAGCCGCGGATATGTTTGGAAGCTTCATCAAGGATTTGATATTTTTCGCGCTGATACTGATGGTGGAAATCTAGAACAGATCACCCATGAAAAAGGGTATGACGCAGAGGCAACGATGGCACAAGATGGTAGTCAAATTTTATATACATCTATTGTTTCCGGCGACCTTGAAATCTGGAGTATGAACCCCAATGGTTCAAATAAACGCATGCTTACTAATAAACTCGGTTATGATGGTGGTCCATTTTTCAGTCATAATGGTAAAAAAATTGTTTGGCGTGCATATTATCCAGAAACAGATAAAGAAATTGAAGACTATAAAAGCCTTATTTCTGAAAGTTTGATTCGCCCTATGAATTTACAAATTCGTATTATGAATGCTGATGGAACTGGGAAAAAACAAGTGACTCATAATGAAGGTGCCAATTTTGCTCCTTTCTTTTTTCCTAATGATGAACGAATCATTTTCTGCTCGAATATGGCAGACCCAAAAGGACGTGATTTTGATTTATGGGCTGTGAACGTAGATGGGACTAATTTAGAGCGGGTTACACACTTTGATGGTTTTGATGGGTTTCCTATGTTTAGTCCTAATGGAAAATACTTTGTGTTTGCATCCAATCGTAACCAGGCCAAGACTGGTGATACTAATATATTTATTGCTGAGTGGGTAAATTGATTCCATTTTTATTAAGTATAGTTTTTTTTGCCAGTGAAGATACAGTCCTTTCTGCTATTCGTTCCGATGCCGTAATAAAAGGAGTTCCAGAATCATATCTGATTGAAGTCTTTTCTAATGATGGTATTACAATTCATAACAAAATTCTGGATCGGTTTGCGCGGCCTTATGAAAAGAAAAGCTGGGTTGATTATCGTAAACTTTTTGTCACAGAATCCAGAATCAACAAGGGAACTGATTTCTACAGAGAAAATGAAGCAATTCTTATATCTGTTGGTAAAATGACTGGCGTGAACCCCTTCCTTATTCTAAGTATTGTGGGAGTGGAAAGCAATTATGGGCGGCACAAAGGAGAATTTACCGTATTTAATGCTCTCTATACTCAAATTGCAAAGATGCCCCGACGATCTAAATGGGCCAAAAAGGAAATGATAGAATATTTGCTTTATTGCTATAATGATAGTATTCCACCCCATTCTATTCAAGGTTCATATGCTGGTGCATTTGGCTACGGGCAATTCATCCCTTCCAGTTTTAATGCATATGCAGCAGATGGCAATGGTGATGGTATACGGATGCCTTATGAATGGGCTGATGTATTTGCTAGTGTAGGTAATTATCTTATCAAAAATGGATACCCCGCTATGGATTCATCAAATAAGAAAAAGATTTATAAAGCAGTCTATGCTTACAACCATGCAGATAATTATGTTAAAGCAGTGTTAGAACTGCGGGATGAATTAAAGAAAAATATACTTAAAAATTAACTTTCAGGGTTAATGTTTTGCCCGCACGTAATACTTTCACTTCAACGGTTTCTCCTGGCTTCAACTCTTCTAGGCGATACATATAATCATAAATATTTTTTATCTCTTTCCCTCCAATTGATGTTATTACATCTCCTTTTTGCATTCCTGCTTTTCCGGCAGGGCCTTCTTTTTTAGCCCCATCAATTTCCATGCCTTCTGCGTCACTTCCGTAGGAGGGTATTACTCCAAAAGTAACTTTGAAACTCCGCCTTGTTTGAGTGGGGGTTTTTGGCCCGGCTTGAGAGAAGAGTGGTTTTGTTGCTTGATTGCTGAGTTTTATGGTTAGATCATAGATTAAATCCACAATTTGTTTTTGTCCAGCCACATTGATATGTTGCCAATCATCACTAGGCTTGTGATAATCCATATGTGTTCCGGTAAAAAAGAATAGAACAGGAATATTATTCACATAAAAACTGGCATGGTCACTGGGGCCATATCCTTCTTGACTCATTTTTAAATGAATGCCGTGGTCTTTGTTTATTTCATTGAGGATTGATTCAAATTCAGGTGAAGTACCAGTACCACCCACTATAACTTTCCCTTCAGACATACGTCCAATCATATCCATGTTAATCATAACTGCCGTGGCAGAAAGACTTACTGTTGGATTATTAACATAATATTTTGAGCCCAATAAACCTTGTTCTTCTGCGTTATATGCCATCAATAAAATGGATCGTTTTAAATTTTTTCGATTACTTGATAGTTTTTTTGACAATTCCAAAATCCCTGCAGTGCCAGAAGCATTGTCATCTGCTCCATTATGTATTGCGCTTGAATCAAGAGCGAGAGAGCCCGTCCCCTGTCCCCCAAATCCTAAATGATCAAAGTGCGCTCCAAGTATAATATATTCATCTCTTAATACGGGGTCACTACCCGGGATAATCCCCATCACATTTGGGACATTTACAATTTGTTTTTTAAGTTTCACTTCAGCGGAAATTTGAATATTTAATGAGTAAGATTGGGACTCTTTCTTTTCATCCAGTTTTGTTTGAAGCATATTTAATTGTGCTGAAACTAATTGATCTGCGATCTTTCGTGAAATTTGCAAAACGGGAAGACCAATTGCCGTAGAATTGGGTGAATGTTTTAGTGGAATTAATTGATCGGTCTCTCCCGCCTGGTTTACAAAGATAATTCCTGCTGCTTTTTGATCTCTGGCCAACATCGCTTTTTTTCTTAAAGGGATGTGGTTTACATAATCTGAATGTGGATGATCCCCGCCTGGTCCACCTCGAAAAATCAGCACCCACTTACCTTCTACATCAATGCCGTTATAATCATTCCAAGAAACCGAATCATCTATAGCAAAACCATATCCGGCAAAAACAAGATTTCCCTCAATTTTTCCATTTGAGGAGAATTCTAAAGGAATAAAGTCTTCATTTACTATAAAGTGTTTATCCTGAATTGATAAGTGGTTTTGTCCTTCAAGATTTATGCCTGTAATAAATTCAAATGCTTGTAAATATCCATTTTCTCCTGCTGGGGACAATTTATTTGATTTAAAATGTTTAACAATATAATCGATCGCATCCTCTGATCCTTTAGATCCAGGATAGCGCCCCATTCTTTCATCACTTGAAAGAA
>Ga0209034_10000656_pt1 | contig 17142 bp, 14 predicted proteins | sample MarorgKNORR_S2LV_2_FD_188219 | JGI IMG/M metagenome (GOLD analysis project Ga0209034, IMG submission 188219) | Marine microbial communities from the Southern Atlantic Ocean, analyzing organic carbon cycling - 250m_A/KNORR_S2/LV (SPAdes) (version 2) | ecosystem: Environmental > Aquatic > Marine...
TAGTGTTATATCGAGACTTCCGTTGTCCCTCAAAACTACGCCTGATATACTGAATTTCAGTAATCTCTGAATCTAACTTCAATCCTCCTCGGCCCTTTTGAATAATCCTTATATTACCTATGGAATACGAAACAGTAATCGGCCTCGAAGTCCACGTCCAATTACAGACGCAGAGTAAGATGTTCTGCTCTTGCAAGGCTGACTATCAAGCTGCAGCACCCAACACCAGGGTCTGCCCGGTCTGCTTGGGCCTGCCGGGGACTTTGCCGGTCATCAACAAAAAAGCCGTGGAATTCACCATCATGACGGGTCTGGCCTTGGGATGTAATATCCCAGGTCTAACCAAGTTCGACCGCAAGAACTACCCTTATCCTGATTTAATGAAGGGATATCAAATATCCCAGTACGACATGCCACTGGCCATGAACGGAGAACTGGACATCAGCGCAGACGGCCAAGACCGAACGGTCCGTGTAGAGCGAGTGCATCTAGAAGAAGACGTATCCAAGTTACAGCACATGGGCGGCGAAAATGACGAAGCCCATAGTCTGGTCGACGTGAACCGCTCTGGTGTTCCCCTGATGGAAGTAGTCAGCCACCCGGACATGCGCACACCCGAAGAAGCCCGCTCGTACCTCACCAAGCTTCATTCGATAATCCAATATTTGGGCGTCTCCACCGCCAACGCCCAAGATGGTAGCTTCAGATGCGACGCAAACATCAGCCTGAGGCCCGTAGGACAAGAAGAATATGGCACTAAGGCTGAGATTAAAAACATGAACAGCCTCAGGGCCGTGTTCATGGCTTTGAACCACGAGCAAGAACGGCAGAAGAAAGTTCTCGATTCTGGCGAGCGCGTGATCCAAGAGACTCGTGGCTGGTCAGAAGAACGCAATGTAACCTACTCCCAGCGCAGCAAGGAAGAAGCCCACGACTATCGGTACTTTCCGGAGCCGGATCTGCCTCCCTTGGTAATCACAGATTCTTGGATTGATGAGATAAGAAACAAACTTCCAGAACTAGCCAGTGACCGACTCACCAGGTTCACAGAGCAATATGGACTCCCAGAGTACGATGCCCGGCTCCTCACCAACTCCAAGGCAATGGCCGACTATTACGAGCAAGCGTTCGGACTACACGCGACAGAGAGTAAACCTGACGAAAAATTCGCCAAGAATGCTAGCAACTGGATATTAGGCGACCTCAGCCGGTTATTGAACCTGGTGGATTGCCAGATAGACAAATCGCCAGTTCCACCAGGTTATCTGGTGGAACTGATCGACCTAGTGGAAAAAGACACCGTCAGCGTCTCCATGGCCAAAACTGTGTTGGAAGAATCCTTTGAATCGGGCGAATCACCGGCGCAAGTTGTCCAGAAAAAGGGATATACTCAGATAAGTGATTCTTCAGCCGTTGATTCAGCCGTTAGCGAAGCAATAGACGGAAATCCTCAGGCAGTATCTGATTACATGGGCGGTAAAGAGACCGCCGCCAAGTTCCTGGTAGGGCAGGTAATGAAAATCACCAAAGGTCAGGCCAAGCCTGATCTGGTGAACGAACTTGTCGTGAACGCCCTGGAAAAACTTAAGTAACCTCGATTAACCAAGCCCCGAAGATGAACGGGGATATTCAGAACAGGCAAAGATATACCGCCGAGGTCAACCGATGAGCGAATTCATGAACTTGATTCAACTACTGATTTCCATACTATTGGTAGTTGTAATCCTAGCCCAGGTTAAGGAGGGCGGTGGTGGATTGTTTGGCTCCGCATCATCCACTGTCCGGACACGCCGTGGACTGGAGAAAACCCTATTCCAATTCACAATATTCTTGGCCATTGTCTTCGTTGTCATATCAATCATCAGCGTCCGTGTCGGCTAACCTGGGCCTGGCGAACTCGTTCGGACCTCCTCGTAACGCCCTGTGAAATCCACGTGACACTGATTTGACATTGCCCCTAATTGTATTCACCACCGACTTCGGTCTATCTGATGCCTACGCGGGCGTCATGAAGGGCGTGGCTCTAACCATCAACCCCGACCTCCGCTTCATCGACCTTTCCCATCAGATACTACCCCAGAACATCGCTCAAGGCTCATTCCTGCTGGGGATCAATCATCGGTTTTTCCCAAAAAACACCATCCACGTTACCGTAGTTGATCCAGGCGTGGGCACTGATCGTAGACCGATACTACTGACAACACCCTGTGGCCGTTTCGTCGCCCCGGATAACGGTCTTCTCAGTGGGGTAATCGCAAGTTACCTGGATTTTGTCCCGACAGAGGCCGGCCAAATTAAACTACCGGCCACTCTCAGCGCAGTTCACCTCACCAATCCTGAGTATTGGCGTCACCCGGTGAGCCAGACTTTTCACGGACGCGACATTTTCACCCCCGCAGCCGCCCATTTGTCGTTGGGCATTGATTTTGAGAGCCTGGGGCAATCAATAGACAGTTTGTACTATCTGCCGATTCCCGAACCAACCAACACCGGCGGAAAGATCTCTGGGCAGGTAATCTACACTGACGTCTACGGAAACCTGGTGACCAATATCCATTCGGAAATACTCCAGTCTCTGGAAGTGACTGAGATTCAATTAACAATTGAAATCATGGGGAGGAGCATCCCCGGGTTAAGCCGGACGTTCAATAGCGGAACCCCGGTTGAAACAGATGGCCTAATCGCCTTGGTGGGCAGTCACGGATATCTGGAAATAGCGGTTGCCAACGGCAATGCAGCGATTATGTTAGGAGCCGGAGAAGGCGAATCTGTACTAGTGGCCTCACCGTGTGGTTAATAGACTGGTTGACATAGCTAGGTGGCATGCTAACATTGTCGAAAATCCGCTTGGCAAACACAAAATACCATCCTTCTGCGGAAGGGTAGGAGGAAGTCATGGATCTCGACCGGAACGGACTACTAAGCCTTTACAAGACAATGACTACGATTCGCCATTTTGAGGAAAGAGGTATCCCTGAGACTGGCCAACGAGGTATGTCCGCGTCGGTCCACTCATCAGCCGGACAAGAAGCAGTTCCCACGGGGATGTGCGCCAACCTAAGTAATGAGGACTACATTGGCAGCACTCACAGAGGCCACGGACACTGCATCGCCAAGGGCGTTGACCCAAAACTGATGATGGCTGAGTTATTTGGCCGCGCCACTGGCCCGAACAAAGGTAAGGGCGGATCCATGCACATTTCAGACATGAGTAAGGGGATGCTGGGAACCAACGGTGTCGTGGGCGCCAGTATTCCTTTAGCCGTCGGTGCTGCATTGACCTCCAAGGTCAAGAAATCAGGTCGGGTGGCAGTCGCCTTCTTTGGTGACGGAGCATCCAGCCAAGGCGTCCTCCACGAATCTATGAACCTTGCCTCAATCTGGAAATTGCCGGTTATATTCTTATGTGAGAACAACGGTTACGCCATGTCCACACCCAGTGAATACGGAGTTTCCACTACCCACGTCTCTGACCGTGCTCAGGGCTATGATATGCCCGGAATGTTGGTTGACGGCATGGACGTATTTGCCGTTTACGACGCAGGTGCCCAAGCAGTTGCAAGGGCAAGAGCCGGTGAGGGTCCGACATTAATTGAAGCTCAGACTTACCGGTATTATGGCCACACCGTGTTTGATAACCCTCTGACATACCGTTCTCAATCTGAGGAAGATCATTGGCGAGCCCGTGACCCTTTGGTTCAATTTCGAAATACGGTCGTCGCACAGGGAGATATCACAGTTTCAGAACTGGACCAATTGGATGCAGAGGCGGAAGTCTTGATGGAAGAGGCGGTTAAATTTGCCGACGAAAGCCCTTTGCCTGAACCGGTTGAACTTTATGACGACGTCTATGTTAACTACCCAAAAGATATGATGAAACGAGGCGTGAACATGTCGGTCTAATCCGACATGTTATAGCAACTCCAAAGCAAATCAGCCAGCGCACGACCTATGTCGCTCAAGGAGATTCCGATGACAACCACGTTACAGACAACCGGCGTTCGCGAGATTCAGTTCAGGGAAGCCATTAACGAGTGCCTCCGCCAAGAGATGGAGCTAGACGAAAATGTAATCATTATGGGCGAGGAGATTGCCGGTGGTGCAGGCCGACAGGACCAAGGAGTTGAGGATGCCTGGGGGGGACCGTTCAGAACCACAGTAGGCCTGATTCAGCAGTTCGGTAATGACCGTGTATTAGACACTCCGCTGTCAGAAGCAGCATTTATCGGCGCAGCCATTGGAGCATCGTCAACCGGTCTCAGGGCCGTGGCAGAATTGATGTTTGTCGATTTCATAGGCGTCTGCATGGACCAACTTGTCAACAATGCCGCCAAGATGCGATACATGTTTGGCGGTCAGGTTAAAGTACCTTTCACCATGATGACCCGAATCGGAGCTGGCTTTGGCGCAGCCGCCCAGCACTCAGAATCCTATTACTCTATCTTCAGCCACTTCCCTGGACTAAAGGGAGTCTGTCCGTCCGACGCTTACACCGCCAAGGGACTCCTCGCAGCAAGCATTCGCGACGATGACCCAGTGGTATTCTTTGAACACAAAGGATTGTATGGAATTTCAGGGCCAGTGCCGGAAGAACCGTATGTGCTGCCATTGGGCAAAGCCCGTACCGTTCGTGAAGGCACCGACATCACATTAGTGGGCATCTCCAAAATGACCTGGACTGCCGTCGCAGCTGCAGAAGAGTTGGCCAAGGAGGGTATAAGTTGTGAGGTGATCGATCTGCTCAGCGTCTCACCAATAGATTACGACCACATCAACGAGTCAGTCCAAAAGACACACCGGTTAGTGGTGGTAGACGAAGATACTCCCGTCTGCAGTATGGCCTCGGAGATCTGTTCCAGAGTCGCTGAAGAGGTATTTGACTACCTCGATGCACCACCTTCCCGAGTTACCGCTCCACACACTCCAGTGCCATACAGCCGAGCCATGGAGAATGAGTACATGCCTAACGAGGCTCGAGTAATTGCTACCATCAGGAAATTAGTCAACCGGTAGTAAATAGTTTCAGAAATACAAATCTAATAAAAAGCCGGTCTGAGAAATTCAGACCGGCTTTTTATTAGACGTTAATCTGTCTTGGGAGTTCAGGTTACTTAGTTGCCACTTGAACTATGAAATCCGGATCGTAAAAATCGTACTCAGCTTCGAAATCTCCGTAGCGCTCTACGTTTCGAAAGCCTGTATCAGTAAGTAAGTTCGTTACGTAGTCCTGCCGGATTGGACACAGTGTGAGATGGTGTACCGACCCATCTGCATAGGAGTATTGGAACTTCACTCCGTCCTCATTCACCGTTGCCACACCGACCTCAACCGTTTCTCCTAGATAGTATGATGAATGTTTGCTTGAGAAGCCATTATCTAATATAGAATCATAATTGCGATGGTCAATGATGGCCACCCCACCTGGGTTGAGTAGTCCGTAAATTTCGTTCAGAGCCACACGCCTTTCGGTGTCGTTAAACAGATGAGTAAACGCGTTTCCCAGGCATACGATTGCATCGAATTTATCATTTGTAAAAGTATTTGAGAGAGAAGTCCACTCTGCCACTTCCAGACGCATATCGTTCTGTCCGAACCGTTCCGCATTTTCTTTCGCCTTAGTAATCATGTTGGCGGAACCATCGGAACCCGTGACATCAAACCCATTCATATTCAGGGTTACACTATGATATCCGGTGCCGCTCGCAATATCGAGGACGGTTGCAGCGCCTTTTTCTTTCAATATGCGCTCAAAAAAACCGCCTTCGGACTCACCCCTTTTTTCCCAGTCAATGAGTTCATCCCATCGTCCCACGAACTCAGACGTATATTCTTTTATAAACATGCTACTGTTGTTTTGCGTTTGCATAAATTCCTATTTTCTCCCAGATCGCGGTTAGTTATTTTTGAGCCACGAACATGGCCCAACCGATCTTGTTTGCCTGTGCCGCATCTACCCAGAAGCTCAGTGCATTAACGGTGCCGTCAATGGTTTCGGCATCCACCAATTTTAGCAATTCACCACGGTTGGCAAGCACCTGGTCCCGAACCCAGCCATATGACCTAGCCACATGGTTCGACCAGTCTTCTTCCAGAGTCACCTTAAGGTTCAAAGTCTCTAGAGCCTGTCTGTAATCACCAAAGTCCCACATGTCTGGGGATTTAACCCTATCGTAGATACGTTCCCGATCAGAGTCAGGTGTACCGCTGCGGACAAGGATGTCAGTGAATACTAGAGTTCCTCCAGGAACCAGCACCTTTTGGCATTCGGCTAGGATACGCGACTTATCCGCACCATGCAAGAACGACTCCTGACTCCATACTACGTCGAAGCTATTATCATCATATTTGAGATCATGGAAATCTCCATACTCAAATACAACCAGTTCTTCAAGACCTTCCTCCAATGCGCGCTCCCTTCCTAGTTCCAGTTCTTTCTCGCTGATATTGGTCGCGGTGACGTGGCAGCCGTAGTGCGCAGCCAGGAATCGAGCAGTAGACCCATAACCGCATCCAAGGTCCAGAACTTTGGTCTCTGGTTTCAAATCCACGGCTTTAGCCATAATCTCATTGGTGTGCTCCATCGCTTCGGGATGTGGGCAGTCATCTCCGCACGGCACACCCAAGTGCAGATTGTCACCCCAGATGGTACGGTAAATCTGATCCGCCGGACCATCGTAGTAAGCCTTGGTGCTAGAAACCACTGATTCGGTATCTCTGCTTGTCATATAGTTTGTAGTCCTTTTTATGACCGACTTAATGGAAAAGTTGTCCGCCGTTCACGTTGTAAGCCTGGCCGGTGATAAATGCAGCTTCGGCTCCGGCTAAGAACGATACCATATTCGCTACGTCGTGAGGCTCGGCAATCCGGCCCAACGGCGTATTGCGGCTGGAATTCTCAACTATCTGCCCCCTGAATTCCTCCTGCGTAATCCCTTTTTCGGCAGCCTGGTCCCGCTCCCAATAACTCATTCGATCAGTGTTGATTGGACCGGGACAAACGGCATTCACAGTGATGTTGTGCGACGCCAGATCCATTGCCGATGCTTGTGTCAATCCAATTACCGCGAACTTGGAAGCCGAGTAAGCGGCACCGTTGGCACTAGCCTGCTTACCGGCGTTAGAAGCGATATTTATGATACGACCGCCATTCCCTGCGCGGATCATGTGCCGAGCAACGAACTTGGTGACCAGAAACACGGCAGTCGTATTGATGGACAGAAAATGTTCCCAGACATCTAAATCCAGTTCCGTCACCGGTACTTTATCTTTCCCGATAATCGCCCGAGCGTTATTGACCAGGACATCGATTCTGCCAAACTTATCGACAGTGTCTTCCACCATGCGCTCAATCTGATCTGGGTCAGAAAGATCACAGTAAATGGGCAATGCAGATCTACCGAGCGCCTGGACTTCTTCTGAGACCGTTTCGATCCCGCCCCACTCATTTCGCACTTCCGACGGAGGTAGGTCCGAAACATCACGTCGGACATCGGAGAGAGCAATATCAGCGCCTTCGAGAGCCAATTTCATAACCGTGGCCCTGCCTACCCCTTGCATACCACCTGCACCGGTGATTAGGGCTACTTTTCCATCTAATCCAGGCATGAAAGCCTCCAAATGTTTACTCAATATTTCATCGGCCTAGGCGTCACGCCAGTTTAATAGACGGTTAGCGACAATTCAACGTTATGCCAGCTATCAAGCTTCCCAGCATGCTCCCACTCCACCTGTGATAATATTGGTGCGAATCTGAGCGTGGCAGGCGTTTGCGCTTGGTGACTAAAAAGCTATCAATTTACGCTGGCAGGAGGATACACATTATGGCCACGGTAGGAAGCGGCAAATATACTTACGAATACATACCAAACTGGGCAAAGATGCCTGCAGGCCAGGCCATGGGTACCGCAAGCGCGGTAGCAACTGACTCCCAGGACCGTGTCTACATTTTCCAGCGGACTAACCCACCAATATTGGTATTTGACCGAGACGGTAATTTTCTGAACTCCTGGGGCAACGGCATGTTCGCCGACCCTCACGGCATATTTATAAAGGACGACATTTGCTATCTCACCGACCGGGAAGGCTCCATTGCCATGAAGACAACTCTGGACGGGACACCGTTGTTGTCCATCGGAACTAAAGGAGAGTACTCGGACACCGGATGTGAGAAGCCTGGCGACGTTGCTCCTCGTTCTGCTGGGCCGTTCAATTATGTAACTGAAATGGTCCCCGCCCCCAACGGAGACCTTTATATCTCTGACGGGTACCGGAACGCCCGCGTTCACCGGTTTTCAGCAGCCGGCGACCTGATTTCCTCCTGGGGGGAACCCGGGAAAGGCGGCCCCAACCAATTCCACCTGCCCCACAGTTTAGTTGTCGGCGACAATGGGAACGTGTACCTGTGTGACCGAGAGAACAGTCGCGTTCAAGTATTCTCACCCGAGGGCGAGTACATCACTATGTGGACTGATATGATGCGTCCGCTGGACATATCCATAGACAGTGAAGGCATTTTCTACACGTCAGAAAGGCCTGACGAGACCAATCCTGCTCAAATGAGCGTGTTGGACGAAGATGGCAAGGTACTAGAAAGATTCCCCTGCATTTCCGCCCATGGATCATGGGTGGACGCTCACGGTGACTTGTATCTTTCCCTAGGCGCCGAGAAGAGCGTAGACAAGTACGTCCGCATCTAATTCGATAGCAACGCTACTAGAGAGCAATTGCAATTGAAGTAAGGGCATCCCGTTATGATGGGGGTGCCCTTACTTATAAAACAGAGTGACCAAATGGCCGAAGAGACACATGGACAACAGAAACGGAGCCTTTCAGGATTGGAGGTTAAGCCGGTATACACACCAGACGACCTGGTCAACTCCGACTTTGTCCGTGACTTGGGCCAGCCAGGTGAGTACCCGTTCACCCGTGGGCCATACCCCAACATGTATCTGGGCCGCCTCTGGACTCGGCGTCAAATAGCGGGTTTTGGTACAGCTCAGGCCACCAACAAACGATACAGATTCCTGCTTGACCACGGTCAGAATGGCATCAGTACCGACTTTGATCACCCAACCCTAACTGGTTACGACTCTGACCACGACCTGGCCGAAGGTGAGGTTGGGCGTTTAGGAGTGGCCATAGACTCCGTCCGCGACATGGACGACCTGTTTTTTAACATCCCTCTAGACGAAGTCAGCGTCTCTCTCACTATCAATCACCCAGCCATTGTCCTCATGGGTATGTTTCTATCGGTAGCTGATAAGCGGAGAGTTGATTGGAAGTCGCTTAGGGGGACCGTGCAAAACGACTCTCTCAAAGAATTTCATGGCCAGAAAACCTTTGCATTAGGACCCCGCCCTTCTCTCAAATTAACTACCGATATAGTGGAGTTTTGCACCAATTACGTCCCCAACTGGTACACAATCTCCATTTCTGGTTACCACATACGCGAGAGCGGGTCCGATGCTATTCAGGAGTTAGCCTTTACCATTGCCCAGGGCATGGCCTACGTAGAATCAGCCTTGGAGCGCGGGCTGTCGGTCGATAGCTTTGCCCCCAGGCTATCCTTCTTTTTTGGTTGTCACAACGATGTCTTTGAAGAAGTCGCCAAATTCCGGGCGGCCCGCCGCATGTGGGCGCGGATTATGAAGGAGCGCTACAAAGCCCAAAAACCTGAATCCATGCGGCTTCGGTTCCATACCCAGACCCTAGGTTCGACTCTGATGAGACAGGACCCTCAGAACAACATTGCACGCGGCACTCTCCAGGCGTTAGCTGCCGTTTTAGGCGGCACCCAGTCGTTACACGTCAGCGGTTTCGACGAAGCCTTTGACATACCTTCTGAAGAAGCCATGCGCATGTCCCTGGCCACTCAATTGATTCTCTCTCATGAGTCGGGAGTGACCAACACGGTTGACCCGATGGCCGGCTCTTATTTCATGGAAAGTATGACCAACGACATCGAAGAAGCCGCTTGGGAGTACATATCGAAGCTTGAGGCTATGGGCGAAGGGAAATACCCTCTTAAATCGGGCATCCTCCACGCTATAGATACCGGCTACATTGAACTTGAGATTGCCAGATCCGCCTACGAATACCAACTTAAGATTGAGAGCGGAAACCAGGTCGTGGTGGGATTAAACCAGTACCAGTCGGAAACCAACCAGAAACTTGAGCTTTTTGAGTTCGACCCTGAAGAAGAAAAATGGCAGAAGGATCGCCTGACCGAGGTCCGCGATGGTCGTAGTTCTGCCGATGTACAATCGGCGCTATCTTCCCTCAGGCAAGCAGCACAAAACGACAAAAACCTGATGCCTTCAGTAATCAAAGCTGTTGGAGCCATGGCCACAGAGGGTGAGATTCTGGACACCATGCGGGACGTATACGGTGAGTATGTTGACCCCGGGGTATTTTAAGCGTGACGCAGCAAACAAACATAAAGGTGTTACTGGCTAAGTTGGGTCTGGATGGACACGACCGGGGCATCAAGGTCATCGCCAGAGCTATGCGTGACTCTGGCATGGAAGTAGTTTACATGGGCATGCGAGTAACACCAGACCAGGTGGCCCAAACAGCCCTGCAAGAAGATGTAGATGTGGTGGGAATCAGTATCCTATCTGGCGCTCACATGCGCTTGATTCCCAGATTGACCAAAGCTCTGGAGGAGCGACAGATAAACGACGACACTCTCCTGATAGTCGGCGGTACCATCCCCGAAGACGACGTTGAACAGTTACACGAATTAGGCGTGCATGGCATATTCCCAGTGGGTAGCTTCACTACAAGCATGACAGAATTCATCACCGAAAACATCAGCCGGGGCCGATCTGCTCCCCAGGCATGATTAACCACACCTGAGAGACTGCACCTATGGAATGGCCTCCCAAGTACCCAGATAACTATTATCCCATCGACGATCAGGAGTACTGGTCTCCTAAACTGGAGACCATGCCACCAGCCGACCGTGACCGACAGATCCTGGCCAAGCTGCAAGCCCAAGTGCGATACGCCTATCAAAACTCCGGATTTTATAGCGAGTTCTATAAGGACGTGCCCGTAGACTTAGCCAATCTGCAGAGCCTCGAAGAGTTTGCACAGCTGCCTATCCTAACAAAAGAAGACATTCGCCATGAACAGGAACAACACCCTCCATACGGTCGCTTCCTCTGCGTGCCACCCCAGGAGATCTTCCGAGTCCACGGCACTTCAGGTACGACCGGCCGCCCCACCGTGTTCGGCATCGGTAAGGACGACTGGGAGCGTATTGGAGAGGCTCACGCTCGCATCCTCTGGGGCGCCGGACTGAGAAAAGACGACACGGTGATGGTAGCCGCTGTATTCAGTCTGTATGTCGGCAGTTGGGGAGCATTAGTGGGCGCAGAACGACTAGGGGCCACATGCTTTCCATTCGGAAGCGGCGCTCCAGGCCAGACTGAACGGGCTGTAGAGTGGTGCAACATGGTTAAACCTTCTGCCCTCTACGCCACACCTTCTTACGCCCTTTACCTGGCCGAGACGGCCAGGCAGATGGGTATAGACCCCAAAGAGGACTTTGGATTCCGGTTCATGTTCTTCTCTGGAGAGCCTGGAGCCAGCGTTCCGGCCACCCGTCGACTCATCGAGGATACATTCGGCTGTTATATCGTCGACCAAGGCAGCATGGCGGAGATGACACCCTGGATGAGCAACTCAGGATGTCGCTATTTGGATGGAGGCATGCACCTCTGGCAGGACATCGTCTACACTGAGATGGTCAACCCTCAAACCAAGTTGAACCTTCCCTTGGGTGAAGAAGGGGTTCCAGTCTACTCTCACACAGAGCGCACCTCTCAGCCGATGATCCGTTATTGGTCTGGAGACATCGCCCGCTGGGACATGGTTGATTGCCCTTGTGGGCGTACTTATCCCACTTTAGTCACAGGTATATACGGACGGGTCGATGACATGATTATCGTCAGAGGCCAGAACGTCTTTCCTTCGCGCATAGAAGACATACTCCGCAGCTTGGATGAGTTCGGCGGTGAGTTCCGGATAGTGCTGGAACGCGAGGCGGGGCAGATGGACCAGTTAACCGTGCAAGCGGAAGTCCTCGCGGAAACTTACGCTTCCCAGGAGTTCAATCCGACTGTGTTGGAGCAGATTCGAGAACGCTTTACCGCTGAATTGCGTCGAGCCATTGGAGTCAGTATCGCTGTCGAACTTAAGCCATTCGGCGAGTTTGAACGAACACAGTTCAAGGCCCGCCGTATAATCGACCTGCGCACTCTTTGATAAACCTCTTCAACTGATTCGGAAAATGAAGATATGACATCCAGAAAATTAGATTACAGTTCGTTGGGTCACTCTTTGGGCGAGACTATTGACCTCATTCGGGACACTGTCCGCCAGTTCTCATGCCAGGAGATTGTACCCAGGGCCGACGAGATAGACCGGACCGACCAATTTCCGACAGACCTATGGTCCAAACTCGGAGACTTGGGCCTATTGGGGATCACAGTTTCAGAGGAATACGGCGGAGCAGGACTTGGCTACCTGGACCACGCCATTACGATGGAAGAACTTTCCCGAGGTTCTGCCAGTGTTGGGTTAAGTTACGGTGCCCATTCCAATCTGTGCGTCAACCAAATCTTCCGAAACGGCAACGACGACCAGAAACGGCGTTACTTGCCTAAGTTAATCAGCGGAGAACATGTTGGCGCTCTCGCCATGAGCGAGCCCGAGGCCGGGTCGGACGTAGTAAGCATGTCGCTACGGGCCGAGAAGAAGGGTGACCGTTACGTGCTAAACGGCACCAAAATGTGGATCACAAACGGCCCGGATGCAGATACTTTGGTCATCTACGGCAAGACCGACCCCGAAGCCGGCTCCCACGGTATAACAGCCTTCTTGGTAGAGAAGGATTTTCCCGGGTTTGAACCTTCTACAAAGCTCAACAAATTGGGCATGCGCGGATCTAACACATCGGAATTGATATTCCAGGACTGCGAAGTGCCGGAAGAGAACGTGCTTGGTGAGGTTGGCCACGGCGTCAGGGTACTTATGAGTGGCTTGGATTATGAGCGTCTCGTTCTTGCCGGTGGGCCAATTGGCATCATGCAATCATGCCTGGATATAGTGATCCCTTACGTACATCAACGGAAGCAGTTCGGCCAACCCATCGGTGAATTTCAACTGATCCAGAGCAAGCTGGCCGATATGTATACTTCATTCTCCGCCTGCCAGTCTTATGTCTATGCGGTCGCGCGAGCAGCTGACCGCGGAGAGGCAATCCGAAAAGACGCCGCCGGATGCCTTCTGTACGCCGCCGAACACGCCACTCAGATGACATTGCAAGCTATTCAGACACTGGGTGGAATGGGCTACATCAATGATTCACCTGTCGCAAGACTGCTCCGAGATGCCAAGCTCTACGAGATTGGGGCTGGCACTAGTGAAATACGCCGCATCCTTATTGGTCGAGAACTGTTCCGAGAGTCAAAGTAGCCCAACCATCCTATCCGACTTCACCTTCTTTCCTAAATGTGAAACTGGCAAAAATGAGCCCGCAGTAACTTCTCCCCTTGCTGATCACCCCACTCATCTCAAATAGAAGTCAACATTTCCGATCAGTCAGATACCCAATTCATACGGTATCCCGTTGTTTATTTAATTGTATTAATTTTAAATTAATTTTAAACTATACATAATATTTATTGCTAAAATGGGTTTTATGATTGACGCCCAACGATTCTGGATTGCCGATAATACCTGCTAATCTAGTTTGTTGAGTCCCAAATATTCTTATTTGGACCACGGCCCCGGCGTCCGTGTCGCGTTTTTGCGATCAAGTGAGGGAGGACGGGAATGCAGTATTCGACGATGAGGCTGACGACCACGCTGATGTTACTGGCGTTGGCTGTAGTAGCCTTCTTTACCAATCAATCGAATCTACATGCGGAAGACGACCACGGTGACTACCGTTTTACTTCCACCAACCTGAATATCGGAGCAGGAGCGATTTCAGGTGTAATCAACACTTCAGACATCATGTTCGATGTGGATTATTTTGCTTTTCAAGCAACTAGGGGAGTCCAGTACACTTTTCTATTGGATGAAATCACGGTGGTGGATGCCAACATCTCCATAATCAATTCTCTATCCAGAGGTAATGACAGCTCTCCAGAACAGCAACTCACTGTATCCGGCGGCCAGAAAACCGTAACTTGGATTGCCCGCACAACCGACACCTATTACGTTGAAGTTGCAGGCACGCTTAACAACTTCGACGGCTCGTTCTATCTGGGTGATTACACCATCAGAGGGTTTGAAGATACCAGTCTGATGGACCGTCACTCTGACAATCGGAACGGGGCCACCCAAATTTCCACCGGTAACGTATACCAGGGAGCCATTAGCCCTTGGAGCAATCAACCCGGTCTAGCCAACACTGTTGATGGCGGTGACGATTTTGACTATTTTTCGTTTAATGCCCAACGCGGAGTGAAATACAACGTAGAGGTAGACCTGGCAACATCAGAAGGCGCTGAGATAGCCATTCACCCTACTTTTTCCAGCGTTGAGAAAACAAACGACGGTATCGGCAGCACGTTGAGTTGGATATCGCCTTCCGACGGCATTTTTTACATCTCCATATCTGGCACCAGCCGGGTGCGGGATTCCCAAGGCACATACGCGATAAAACTAAATGCAGATACGGACCTGCTTGACCACCACGCTGGCACCGTTGACGGAGCAACTGTGGTCAGTTTTGGCAACGCCCACCAGGGTTCCATCAGTCCTGCTGACGATTCAGATTACTTCTCCTTCCCAGCCCTGCGCGGTGTGAAATATATCTTTGAAGCGTCGCTCGGCACTGCCGATGGCGTCGATCTCACCGTAATTGACTCTGAACAGACCAGTCTGGCATCCAACGGAGGAGTTGGCACCAAGCTGGAATGGCTCGCGCCATCCGATGGCACATATCTGGCAGTGATATCAGGGTCTCTTCAGGTGCCCAACGTAATCGGCACCTATTCTTTGAACCTAAGCAGCGACAATACGTTGCAGGACCATCACGGCGATTTCCCATCTGATGCGTCTGCTTTGAGCTATGGGAATTCCCATCCGGGGGCGGTCAGCCCAGACACCGACCGTGATTATTTCTTGTTCCAGGCGGAACGCGGCGTCAACTATTCCCTAGAGTTAGAATTCCTGACCGCGACCGGGGCAGTCATATCAATAGAGAACCCAGCCGGTGACACAGTCAGCAGCACCAGCGGCCTAGGTAGTGGCCTTGGTTGGACCGCCGCCAGCACCGGGGACTTCTACGTGGTGGTCTCTCACTCACCCCAGGCAACTGAAGGAATCGGCACCTATTCGCTGAAGGTAACAGCGAATACAAATCTTGAAGACCGCCATCTAGATACCGCGGCCAGCGGTACACCACTTAGTTTCGGCACGATATATCAAGGCGCAATAAGCCCTCAGTCAGACCTGGATTACTTCTCATTCCCCGCCGAACGCGGAGTGGAATACTTATTAGACGTGACATACGGGTCTGCAACCGCAGTATCATTCGAAGTAAATGGACTGGAAGGCACCTCAGACACCGGGGCACGGAACTTTGGTGATGGCAACATCCTCCTATGGACTGCTCCTGAATCTGCCACCTACTACGTTAAGGTTGCCGCCTCGGCAAAGGCGTTGGAGCCGACTGGGACTTACACCCTTAAAATCACACCGGACATTTCCCTGCGAGACCGGCACAGTGACATAGCAGCCACTGGAACCATCATTGGGTTTGGAAACGCCATTGCCGGAGCCGTCAGTCCGGCCAGCGATTACGACTACTTTCGTATCTCCGCTGAACAGGGAATCGCTTACACAGTGAATGTAAATCCGGGAACCGCTGATGGAGTACGGTTCTCTGTTGAGAACAAGTCAGCCGGATTCTCAATGTCCAATTTTGGTCTGGAAGAGAAGCTTGAGTGGGTTGCTCCGGAAGCAGGATCCTACATACTGGCTGTCTCGGCCTCAGGGCAGGTTGGAAACCCGTTAGGAACCTACTCAATCACAATTACCCGTCAGAGCGACGCTCGACCAGAAGTACCCAAAGTGATGGAGCAAGATTCTGAGCCCGTGGATGAAGAGTCTCCAGCCAAAGTAATTATCCCGGACGGGACTGCGATGATTCTAGAATCCCGGGTATCTCCATTAGGGAGCATCGTCCGGGTGCCGGTTAGACTGACCGAAGCGTCCAATATCACAAGCCTTGGGTTCACTTTGAACTACGACTCAAACTCCCTCCGTGTAGTCAATGTTGAGCGGGGCTCACGCCTAACCGAAGACTCGTTCAGCTACGACACTGAAACCTTAGGCGAAGTACGGTTCGGATTTGCAGTTACAAATGGTTCAGGATCCACAGGGACCGCAGCAGTGGTGTCCTTCCAGGTAATTGGCGTTGATGGATCGGTTAGTCCAATCACCTTGTCAGATGCCCTGGTCAACCACCGGGCGGAGGGCCAGTTGAATGTGCAGTTAGTGGGAGCCGACTTCGAAGTGGGTCCAAAGATCATGGGTGACGCCGACGGCGACAACCTGATCACCGCTATGGACGCGCTACTTGCCCTAAAGATGGCATCTAGTTCATCAAAGCCTGACCTTTCTTTAGACGTGAACAACGATGGAAAAATCACCCTAGATGACGCGAGAATTATTCTGAACATGGCCCGACAGAGTTAGGGGAGTAGATCATGCGCTGGATGTTAGAAGTAGCATTTATAGGCCTGTCCACCAGTTGGAAATGGGTGGCTGGATCAATGGCCGCCGTGGTGATTCTAGTGGCCTTGTTATTTGGGGTCGGGTTATTGGGAGGAGGGAACTCTGATGATGGGATCACGGTTCCTCCCTACGTTGCAGCATCACCCACTCCAACTCCTAAACCCCCTATTGCAACTCCGCAACCGACACCACAAGTGCCGGCAGATGCAACCCCTGTTCCAGTGGCCACAATTGTGCCGCCAGCTCCATCTAAAATCATATCCGTACCCATATTGGCCACCCGGGCCACCAATGTCGGCAGTTTGGAGTTTGTCTTAGTCTATGACCCGGCCAAGCTGGAATTAACCCAGGTTGAACGAGGTCTCTTGTCCGGAAACGCACTGA
>Ga0209034_10000659_pt1 | contig 17120 bp, 14 predicted proteins | sample MarorgKNORR_S2LV_2_FD_188219 | JGI IMG/M metagenome (GOLD analysis project Ga0209034, IMG submission 188219) | Marine microbial communities from the Southern Atlantic Ocean, analyzing organic carbon cycling - 250m_A/KNORR_S2/LV (SPAdes) (version 2) | ecosystem: Environmental > Aquatic > Marine...
TAATATCTCTATTATTAAATTATTCTGATTTGGTGACTTCAACAACTTTAACGGAAAGCTGGCATTACTTGGTTGGCAAATAAGACCAGGTCATCTGTAATTATGGGGTCGGGAAATATAAGGAAAAAATAACCGATTCCATAGTCGGAGTACGATTTGATCTGATGTATACATTGTTCAGGTGTGCCGTGAATGGACTTGGAGATTTCCGATTTGTAACTATCTATATCCATGTGTGATGCTTTCGCCAATACCGCTACCTTTTGCTCAAAAGCGGATTGGGTTTCTGCGATAACTATACGGGTGTTATGTGTTACTTCTATTTCTGAAAAATTCCTGTCGACATCTGTACAATGCTGCTCTAAGAGTCCTAATTTGGCCGAATGCTCTGGGATGTTCAATTCTGATCCGATGTTGCAGATGTCTGCATGTTTCGCGACTGCTCTAAGAAGATGGCGCTCTCCATGCCCGCCGATTATCAGAGGGGGATGGGGGATTTGGACAGGTTTAGGGTTTATTGAAGCCTGAAACGTGTGGTAAAAGGACCCAGTAAAAGTTGTACTGTCTTGCATCCACAGTTGTTTGATTAATGAAACTGATTCTTCTAACATTTTTACGCGTCGTGCAGTCTCGGGGAACTCGATCCCTGCCAATTCGTGGTCTCGCCTATTACCCCCAGCACCTATTCCCAATTCAAATCGGCCATTACTTATCACATCCAATGTTGCTCCCATCTTAGCCATTAATAGGGGTGGTCTATACAGGTTGGCTAGCACCATAGGTGTGAGACGTATTTTTTTTGTGATGCCCGCAAGTGCCGAAAGGGTTGTCCAACATTCCAGGGCTGGAATACCTAGAAGATCGTACAAAGTAACAGAATGGTACCCTAATGTATCAGCTAGGATCACGGCCCTTTTAAGTTCTTCAAAAGTATAACCGCTCTGATGGATACGAAATCCAAACTTAATATTTGATTGCATAGTCTATTGTATAAGGTTTAAATAGGATTGTGGTGGAATTGGAGCGCTTTGTTTAAATTAGGCCGTCATTAGGGCACAGGCGATAGCAGGTTTAACTGGCTATCGCCTGTGCCCTTTATCCAGGATCATTTTTCAAAAGCTGGGATAACTTCTTGACCCATTAATTCAATCGATTCCATCACGCGGTCGTGCGGGATGGTTTCAGTCTGCATGATTAACATGCATTGGTCTACACCTATGTCTTCGTACATTTTTACGGTTTTTATACAACTCTCAGGGTTTCCCGCTATAATCACCCCTCTATCAGCTAGGGTGTTGGCATCTAGTTGGGCGACAGCGGCCCTGGCCGCGCCTGGCCCAGAATCAAGAGAGAGACCAGCATTGGCAGCCTGTTCTTTGTGTTCATCATCTGATTGCCTGAGCCATCGTCCGAAATCGGCCTGCAGGTCATCCGGCACACCTCCCCAGGCTTCTAATAACTCTTCGTATGCTCCTATTCTGCCCTGAATATAAGGTTTATCCGGTCCGAAAAATGTCTTCATGGATTCTGCCGCGAGTTCTTTGGCCTCTTGGTCATCTTTGCCACAGAATGCATGGACATTGTTACCCCAAAAATCGTTGACGAAAGCACCCACTGGATCTGCGTCCTTGATGGCGTCTCTGTATACTTTTACATGGTTTGCCAGTATATCCACTGCGTAAGAACCGGACGACAATACACCAATGCCTTTTTGGGCAGCCAATCTGAAACTTTCAGTTTGCGTGCATGCTAGGTACATTCTTGGGTGGGGTGTCTGGTATATGCTAGGGAGGATACGTCTTGAAGGGACGTTCCAGAATTTTCCTTCCCAGGTAAATTCCCCCTTAGTTTGCCAAATTTGGGGAAGCATATTGAGGGATTCATCCCAACGTTCGCGAGTCTCTCTGGGATCTATTCCTTGTCCAATTTGTTCATAGGCGTTGGACCTTCCCGTGCCAAATTCAACTCGGCCATCAGTCAATTGATCAACCATAGCAACCCGTTCGGCTATATGAATTGGATGATGGCTGGGTAAAATAGATACACCAAAACCGATCCTGATGTTTTTGGTACGTTGGCTTAATGCGCCAAATAATACCTCAGGGCAGGGTGATCCCGAGAAACCGGTTAAGAAATGGTGTTCTACGAACCACAGGTTGTGGAATCCCATCTGGTCTGCTAGTTCGCATTGTTCTAAGGTCTCTTTGTATAAACTATTCCAGTCAATATCGCCGTCTTCCATCTCCCGTTGCGTCTCAAACAAAAGACCGATTTTCATAGGATTCCTCCTCACTTATCGATTTCGATTAGTATACCTTATATGTAATCCGGCTTGTACTGGATATATTGGGTGATATTTCGTACACGAAAATAGCACTATGTGGTTTTATAAATTTGCTATTTCAATTGGGATAATCTCTTCACTTAGTTCGAAACCGAAGACTCGAGAAAAAAAATAATATTGGGCTTCTATGGCCCTTGTAATATTATTGGCTTGTCGAAAACCGTGCTGCTCTTTTTCAAAGCAGATGTAAGCAGCGGGATATCCTTTATCTTTTACTGCGTTGAACATATTTTCTGACTGGCTGGGAGGCACTATCTTGTCTTCCTGTCCTTGAAACAAGATCATAGAACAGGATAACTGGTTGATGTAGTTGATAGGAGATCTCTTGAAGTATAGATCTCTGGATTCTGGCAATGGTCCGATAAGGCTGTCCAAATAACGAGATTCAAATTTATGGGTATCGGCTGCAAGAGCCTCTAAATCGCTTACTCCGTAGTAGCTTGCTCCAATTTGAAATACGTTCGTAAATGCGAGACAGGCGAGTGTCGTATATCCACCTGCACTACCACCTTGTATAGCCATTCGATTTCCGTCGACAACGCCAGTTTTCGCGAGGAAATTCGCTCCTTCCCCGCAGTCATTTACGTCTCGTATACCCCAGTTGCTGCGCAAACGTTCTCGATATGCGCGGCCGTAGCCTGTACTTCCACCATAGTTAACATCAAGTACCACGAACCCTCGGCTGGTCCAGAATTGGACAGACAAATCAAGTGCTATTGAGGTTGCTCCTGTCGGGCCTCCGTGACTCTTGACTAGTAAGGGTGGTTTCTCGCCGGGTAACCCCGCGTACAAGGGATTAGTAGGGTGATAAACAAATGCGTGAGTAGGGAAACCGTCGGATGTTTCATAGGTTATGGTTTCCGGTATAGATATACACGCAGACTCCACTTGATTTGACTGTGCACTCCTGATTTTTTTCAAATTATCTCCTGTAGGATTCATGGATAGTATAGACATCGGTTCTGCAGGAGATGCTGCTTGAAATAATACTAAATCTGTCTTTATTCGGACGTCTCCTCTTCCAAATTCTGTGTAAGGAATAACGTAGTCCTCAAATGTATTTTCAAAAACATCGAGTTTCCCTAACTTCCAAACTCCTTTTTGGTTATATGCCGCTATTAGCACATCGCTAGATAGGTATCCGTAGGTAGACATTCCAAGTGACCAGGGAGGTCTGGTGAATTCTGCATCGATGGGGCATAGGGGCACAACTTTTCCTGATTGAAACTTATACAGATTCCACCATCCGGTTCTGTCAGAAACAAAATGGAGGACTCCATTCGGGGACCATGTCGGTTCCAATATAGAATCTGAGGGGCCTGAGGGGATCTTGTAGCTGTTTTGGAGTGAGCCGTCGTCGGTTAAATCTGCTATCCATAACTCTGTACAATCCCAGGGCATATTGGGATGGTTCCATGTGATCCAGGCCAGTTTAGTAGCTTCTGGATTAATCCTTGGTGAGGAATAAAAGTCGTTCCCAGTAACCAGATACCGAACCTCGCCGATTATCTTTGGATCAATGCTTACGATGCTGTTAACGGGATTATCCGGAGAATTAGAGTGATCTTCTAGTACGTAAGTAATCCGGTTTCGTCTGTGGTCATATACTCCATCTGCATATCTGAAGTCGCCGGGGACTGTTATTGGAACAGGCGTTTGATGCTGTTTTTGGATATAGATGCGTTGATCACTGTAATTGCTGAAATACACGGTTTGGTCTGTTACCAAATATGATGAGCCTCCATATTCATGGACTAGACTTCGGCAACTATAGGGGTTGGGTGTAATGTCCTGCGTATTTCCGTCAGGAGTATGCTTTACCAGCACTTGTCTGCCACCGTCAGATGGACGACCTTCGATCCAGTAAATGTCTTCACCGTCAAAAGACAGTTGCCCTAAAGAGACAGTGTCATTAACTATCAAATTGGACGATACGGGGGAGGGCCATGATCCGAATTGTGATGGTGTTTTGTCCAACTTTGTTTCCTCATTCCCATTCAATGGTCTAAATTATGGTTTAGCTTACGGAATATGCTAAGGTATAGCATACTAGAATATAAATTGCCAAAATGAGGCAAAGTAAACTTGCAGAGGCATTTTACATGAGCATAGCATCTATTCTCGAGAATGCGCCGAAGTTAGCCCTGGAATGGGCTTCTGAAAGAGACAATAGACAACAGCGTACTGAAGCAGACCCTGCTGATTATGAACAGCTACGACAACTGGGGATACCGCTTATGGGTGTACCCGTAGAATTCGGTGGATTCTGGGAGAATTTATCTCAATCCGCCCGCCCCATGTGCACTATGTTACGTATGCTGGCGAAAGGTGATCCGTCTATCACGTTATCTAGCGCTATGCATCAAGGAGTTCTGGCATCCTGGCGGCTCCCATCTGTGCCTGAACCCTTTAATGAAGGGTTTCAGCGGCAAAGAAAAGAAGTGTTTGAAACAGTTATTGGAGGCGCTTGGTGGGGTACTATCGTATCTGAACCGGGGAGTGGTGGTGATACGGGACTGACTAGATCCCAGTGTATACCGGATGATCAGGGAGACTTTAAATACAGACTCTCCGGCCAGAAGCATTTCGGTAGTGGATCTGGCTTAACTTCATTTATGACGACTCGTGCTGTTGCTGAAGGGGAGAGTACGCCGGATCTGTTTTTTATGGAAGTGCGGAATCAACCGTGGGATGGGAGTACCGGAATGCGGTTATCTAATGCATGGCGCGGACACGGGATGATGTCTACTAATAGTCATGCGTTCGAGTTTCAAAATTATCCTGCTACTCGTATAGCTTGGCCGGGCCACCAGGCTGAAATAATGGCTGCGAACAATACTTTAGGTGGATTGTCGTTTACATCTGTAATTACAGGTGTAGTTGACGCAGCAATGGATTACACTCGAGAACAATTAAAGCAAACCGTTAGTAGCGGTAGTTCTCTTCGTGCATTGCAACAGGTTGAATGGACATTAGCAGAGCAGGAGGCTTGGTTGATCGACCAAGCTTGGGAAGGTGGAGTGAAAGTTCTCGAATCTGGAACTACGGACCGTAAGATTGTATTGACCGTAAAAGAGAGTGTTGCTCGTTTAGCTGAGTCTGTGTTAGGGCGTTTGTGCAGACTCTCTGGAGGAACGGCCTACACTTGGTATTCCCCACTGGGAGCTTGGTTCGAAGATGTAAGAGCTTTAGGCTATCTCAGGCCTCCATGGGCATTAGCTTATGATAATTTATTTAATATGAGTCTACGAGACTAGCTCTAATGTGTGGGCTAACAGCGTGTTAGAAGTTATTCTATAAAACAAAAATGTATTATTGATAGTTTCTCTAAATTATAGGAGTAGGTGCATGGACCACAAGTTTAAGGATATGACAGTTATTCGGCAGGGAGCGTCTAATGGTGACGGAACAGTTATCGGGATAGAGTTAGTTAATGGCACCCAAATTCATGCTGTTTCTGTTGCAAGAGAAGGGTTTTCATATACCGGGCCTACTTGGGCCTATTTATTTGAAAATGAAGGCCTTACACTCATCGATGCCGGAGAACTGGGTTCCTTTTCCAAATTGGATGATGGTCTGGAATGCGCTGGATTCAGAGCGAAAGATATACAGAGAGTAATCATAACCCACGGTCATGAAGATCACGATGGTGCTGTTGCTGAATTGGTGTCAGAAACCGGAGCAGAAGTCTGGGCGCACGACATATATGCGCATCTCCAAGTATATGATCCCAGAACAATAATGAGGACGGCCGCTTCTCCCCTGCAACAAGAAATGCGTCGAGTAGCTGATGCCAACGAATCGTTCCCGTCCGAGTCTCCAGAACGCGATAATTATATCGCTACGAGAAAAGCTTTAAAGATCGATCATCCTATTCAACACAACGAGGTTATCGGAAATCTGACTCTCCTGTTCACACCGGGGCATTCCCCTGATGAATTATGTATGTCTCTTGATGGAGTGGTATTTACAGGAGATCATGTGCTCCCAGAAATTTCACCTCATCCGACTATGAAAGCTAACTTCTCCACAGATATACGAAACAACCTACCTGGCCAATATCAAGATGCGTCGGACTGGTACGGTTTGGGAACATATTTAAAATCCTTAAAGGTGGTATCGGACCTCGGTGAAGGCGTACAGGTATTGCCTGCACACCGCTATTTCAATCGAGATCATTTCAATTTTATAAACACCGGAAGAGCTAAAGATATTATCCAACATCATGGCGATCGGTTGTCTCATATTGTCGATAAACTGAGTCACGGTGAGATGGGCCTAGAAGACCTGACTAGAGGGATATTCGAACACCGAAAGCTGGAGTCGAATAACTTATTAGCGGGGTTGAGCGAGATCGTAGCTCATGTGGAAGTTTTAGAAGACTTAGGTGATTTGGAAGTGATAGATGGGGTTCAAATCGTTGCCACAGGTCAAAGAAATCATCTAGAGTTCATCAATGGACTGGTTGGCTAACTAGTAAGTCCTAATAAATTCAATAAACTAGATAGTTAATCAGGAGGTGGATAATCTTAACTTTTGAAATGGGGTATAACAGTCCTTGAGAACAACTCCATCTGGTTGAACATTTGTGTTGGACTATTAGCGAGAAATCCCATATTGAAGTCACGGACTCCAGCATCTATACGATCCTCTATTGCTGTTATACATTCCTGAGGAGTTCCAGTTACACACAGGGCTTTTGCTAAATCTTCAGCCGACCGTTCTGGTGTGACGTATCTTTGCCCTACATTTTCTGTGGCAAGTTTTAACGCTTCATTAGAGTCTTCAGAAATCGCGGTAGGTTGGTTGAGACCCCAGTGGAAATTAGAAAGGTCTCTGCCAGCATCCAAGGCAATTTCCTTGATCCTATCATTGGTCGCTTTTAATCTGCGGGCTGTGAACAGGTATGGATACCATCCATCCCCTTGTAGTGCAGCTCTTTTCATAGCGGCTTCGCTACGCCCTGCGATCCAGATTGGTGGATAGGGGGTTTGGACAGGCCGCGGCAATAAAGTAGTATTTTTAAAATCAAAGAATCTGCCCGCATGAGTTACAGAATCCTCTGTCCATAATCGTTTCATAATATCCAGCATTTCGTCTGTGCGGCGACCACGGGTATTGACGGGGATGTCAAGTGCTTCAAATTCTGCGATTGTGTCTCGCTGTCCACTAATGCCAATTCCAAAATCCAGTCTTCCGTTGGATATCACGTCGACGCTGGCGATTAATTTTGCAAGCATGACCGGATGGTAAAGAGGAATTATGACAATTCCAGTCATCACTCTCAATTTACGTGTTGCACCTGCTGCTGCTGCCATTGCCGGAATCGTAAGAAGAGTCGGTCTTGGGGGGGTACCATCCATTATGTGTTCTCCGGTGGTTATCCTGTCGTAGCCCAGGGTCTCAGCATATTTGGCAAATTCTCCAACATCCCAGTAATCATCCAGACTCATATTACAGCCGAAGGTCAAGTTAGGTGTTGGCATGGTCTCTCCATCAACGAATGGTATTAATTGTAATTATATTAAAATTAGCCCGTTGGGATTAAACATTTTAAGTGGGCTAGTCCCTAATTTGGATTCTAGGTTTTTGATAAGCATGAATCATAGCTAATAAACGGACTGTCGGCGATTCCTAAGTGATTTACTTGTCCTCGTAGGATAACATGAGGTTTGTGATTACAGACAAAGTCTCATAGTTTATAGCTCCTGTCCACCGCCGGAATATGTCTCCATTCGAGTCCACAAATATAGTGGTTGGCATGGTTAATACATTGAACACCTTAAAGGCCTTGGGATCTACCAAACTACCTACTGGATAGTTGACGTTCAATGTTTGCATAAGCTTTATAGCTTCCGCTTTGGTGCCCAGACCAGTTTGTTTCCCGACATCTATTCCAATAATAGTTACCTGGTGGTGATATTCATTGTGAAAGTTCTGCAATTCCGGCATTTCTGCCCGGCATGGAGGACACATGGCGGCCCAGAAATTGATGATCACGGGTCCTTTTTGCAAAGAGCCAATTTGAACGTTATCAACATCAAAACGTTTATCGCCGTTATAAATATCAATTGAATAGTGGCTGGCTCCTACGGTGATACTAGGTGTGTTAAGGTGCTGTGTCTCGTTTGTGGCAGGATCCGCAGCGATTGGAGTTTGGTCAACTGGATTAGACAGGATACTGCATCCCATTATTGAAGCGATTGATATCGCTAAAAGACCTACTGTTATGATTTGGATCCTGATATTATCAAACATTATCAAAGGCCCACCCCTATATATCCATGTTACCAAATGTTGTGGTCATGGGCGCGCTTGCTTAATTATCGGGCTTCCAAAACGCGATCAAAAACTAGTAGGCAATAGGTATTACGGTTATTATGCACATGTTATTGCCTGTATGGCAGTGTCAAATCAGACATGGCCACTAAATATCCCAAGGTGTACAATCTTTGGAACAGCCCTTTGGAACAGCCCTTAGGTAATTGAGATGGAGGCTGATATGCGAATTCTTCTAATTGCGACCAATCGACACAATCGTCTTCAGAGTCGTATGAATGCCCAACCATTGCCTATTGGATTGGCGTACATAGCTGGTCATATAGACCAAGAGCGGCACGAGTTAAAAGTTCTAGATCTTATGTTCTCCGGAGAAGATTACCTTGAAACAGTTGAAAACACCGTGGTTGAGTTTCAACCGGACCTTGTAGGAATTTCTCTTAGGAACCTGAGTAATCATAGCTATTTGAATACCCAATGGGCCTTGCCTTTGACTAAAGCTGTGATTGACAGGGTTAGAGAAAATACCAACGCACCAGTGGTCTGTGGGGGTCCTGCATTTAGCATTCTCCCAGAAGAATGCTTTGAATTTCTGGGAGTTGATTTGGGTCTGGCAGGTGATGCGGGAGAGACCTTTTCAGAGCTGGCTAACCGAATTGAAATTGGAGAGCCTTCATTCCATAACTTGCAGGGCTTGGTATACAGAGACGGCGGCAAAGTGATTTTTAATGGAGCTCAGTGCTCGTCAGATTTTGCCAAACACCCTCGATTAGAAGAACTCGATATCGCTAAATACAGGCAGGCCGGATTCGGGATAGGTGTATTGACCAAGTTGGGAGGGTTTTATTACCCGACAACTGATTCGGAAACGAAGGCTGATGCAGGGGCCTGGCGAGTAATTCGTTCTGTTGAAGAAGTCGTGGCAGAAGTTAAAGATTTAGAGGACAAATTCTCGCTCCAGAAAATCTTCTTTATAGACAATTGTTTCAATGTGCCCTCTGAGCATGCGAAATCGTTGTGTAATGCCCTGATAGATTCTGATATCAAACTTCACTGGAATACCTGCCTGGCGCCTTATAACTGTGATCAGGAGTTGATCGCGTTAATGAAACAAGCCGGTTGTGCCCTGGTTCTGATGGGTGGTATGGGTGGAGATGCTCACGATGGATTTGTTATGGGTGAAAAGTTGGATCCCCTCTTGGAAACCACCAGGCTTTGCGAGGAAGGTGGGCTTCATTACACGATTTCCCAAAGATTTGGAGAACCTGGTGAAACCAAGGAAACAGTGGACCAGAAATTAGAATTACTACGTAGTTTACGTCCAGCAATGGCAAACCTTAGGGTCGGTGTCAGTCTACTCCCAGGTACTATAGAGGCTCAGATGGCTGTGTCTGAAGGACTCATAGAGGACGAATCCCAATTGCTGAAACCAACTTTCTACCTGGCTGAGGGGGTGAAAGATTGGATTGTAGAATATTTGCAAGAAGCAGCTTCTGGGATGCCTCGATGGAACTTGGTATAGCAACTATGAATATTTCAAAATTATTGACACTTTGTATTTGACGCTGCATGACTGCGAATAAAATACCCAACATTCTAATTATGCAGTCTGGGGGATGTACACCTGTTCTCAATCAAAGCTTGAATGGTGTCGTCGCAGCAGCGACATCCTCCAACCATTTCGGATCTGTATATGGTTCGATTCATGGCTTGGAAGGTATTTTAGAGGAGAGGTTTATAGAACTTACGGGTCTATCTGAGTCTACGTGGGGCATTATAAGCAGGTCTCCTGGGGCTGCTTTAGGCTCTACTCGAAGAAAATTCCGACTTGAAGATTCGGCTCGCGTGGTGAATGTATTTGCCGACTGGGGTATCAAATATCTATTTACTATAGGGGGGAATGATTCCGCAGGAACCGCCCTGCAATTGAGCTATTCAGCTAAGTCTACGGGATATCCCCTGACGGTTATGAATATCCCGAAAACAATTGATAACGATTTAGTGCTAACCGATCATTCTCCCGGATATGGAAGTACAGCTCGGTTTATAGCCTTGGCTACGATGGGGGCGGGTCAAGACGCCCTATCTATGGGTGAGGCGGCCCCAATAACAATAATAGAGGTTATGGGGAGGGATGCTGGTTGGCTTGCGGCAGCTTCCGCTTTAGCGAGTCGAAAAGATTCAGATGCACCACATTTAATATGCATACCGGAAATACCAGTAGACGAACTGAGTTTCCTAGATGCGGTTGATAACGCTTATTGTAAGTATGGATTCGTAGTAGCTGTGGTATCGGAGAACGCGCGTGGTCCGGATGGGTCTGTATTAGGAGGGGAAACAGAGCCCTGGTTGGTAGACGATTTCGGACATGCGTATTATGACGGGCCTGCTAGATATTTGGCTGGGCTCATACAAAAACGTCTCCGTGTAAGAGTCAGATACGAAAAGCCTGGTACTATACAACGTTCATTTGTAGAAACCTTATCTACTGTAGATGCTATGGAGGCTGATATGGTTGGCCGAGATGCAGTTTCGTATGCATTATCCGGCCACGATGAAGAGATGGTGACTTTGGTGAGGGATGAATATGAAAAATATTCTTGTCATTCTGATACTGTAGATCTGTCAAAAGTGGCTGATCAAGTAAAGATTATGCCGCATGAATATTGTCAGCCACAGGAATTCTGGGTGACAGATGCTTTTTTAAAATATGCTGAGCCCCTAATTGGTGACCCACTGCCAATGGTTTTAAGTCTAATCTAAATCTGAGACTCTTTCGGATATTTAGTATCCGATCATATCGAGGAGGTTAACTGTGACGGTTAATGCTGAAAACTGTACCAAAAAGGCTTTAATTGCCCATCTGTTTCGGAGAGCAGGATTTGGGATTACCTTTGACGAATTGGCTGGTTACCTTCCAATTGATTACGCTGATATTGTAGAACAGTTACTTTATCCAGAACTACAACCCGAACTAGATCAAGATGTGGTAAGGCGCTATAACATAGATCAGAATAGTTTGATGCTGATAGAAAGTTCTCAAGCTAACTGGATGTATCGAATAATCAATACAAAAAGGCCTCTTGAAGAAAAGATAGCCCTATTTTGGCATGACCTATTTGCGACAGCATATAGTAAGTTGAATCACGCCAAGGCGGTTGTTAATCAGACAGATACGTTCAGAAGGTGCGGGTTGGGTAACTTTCGAACACTATTACTAGAGTTATCTCGGGATCCAGCTATGATATTTTGGTTGGATAATAAGGACAATCATAGAGGATCGCCTAACGAAAATTACGGTCGGGAGCTTCTAGAACTGTTCTCCATGGGCATCGGGAATTATTCTGAAGATGATGTCAAAGCATGTGCGAGAGCTTTTAGTGGTTGGACAATAGCTAATTCTGTTTATATGAGTGAAAGAGCTTCCCGTGACTCTATTTGGCCGCATGGGAGGCTTGACTGGCAGTTTGTCTATGTACCGGAAGATCATGATGATTCAGATAAAACATTTTTGGGCCAAACAGGCAGATTCAATGGAGACGACGTTATAGATATAATTGTTGATAACCCTGCGACGTCTTGGTTCATAGCAAGCAAGTTATATTCCTTTTTCGTATCTGATAAACCTGATGAGTCCGTTATTCAATACTTATCGCAGGAGTTTAGCAAAACAGGTGGAGATATTCGTAAGGTTATGAGATCTTTGTTTCTCTCAGAAACTTTTGCGTCAGATAAAACCAGGCTAGCCCGGGTTAAAAGCCCTGCTGAGTTGGTTGCGGGTACCGCGAAATTGGCAGGGAGTCACAGTTTTCCTGATTGGACCACGGTCAATTTAGCTATGGACGCCAATTTCATGGGGCAGGAAATATTAAACCCTCCAACTGTTGAAGGCTGGCACACCGGTATTGAATGGATAGATACGGGTAATTTGGTTGAACGTATTAATTCTACTGCGTTAGAGATTGGTGATACCCAGCAACCTGGTGTTAGATCAATAATAAACAAGGTGCGTACACATGGTGGGGTGTGTACGGCGAAGGATCTAGTAGATTTAAGCTTAGATGCTATGTGTCAGTTTGAAGTGTCTGCTACGACAAAAGAGAGTCTTCTGAAATATGCGGACATGAAAGGACCCTTGTATTTTGACAAGGAAGATCAGATTGGCTGCTCCGAACAGAGAGTAGGCGAGATGTTACAGCTGATAGTTGCAACGAGAGAATACCAACTCGCGTAGACTAATTAACTAGTAGATTCACTTCTCTAATATCCTGAACGTGTTATTAAGAATTTATGATCTCGACATACAAATTTGAATACAGCCACACTGTAGGGTTTTTAGCTAATCAAGGAAGGGGTTTTAACAACCCAGTAGATTTGGCTTTTGACGAACACGGTTTAATGTATGTTCTTAATCGTGCCGGACCAGAAGTTGGAATTCGTTTGCCTTATAAACGAATAACTATTTGCAATGCTAATGAAGATTATTTAGGAGAATTTGGTACCGGTGGGCAGGGTGACGGTGACCTCTGGTGGCCTAGCTCAATCGCTATTTCTAAAGATCATCGTATATTTGTAGCGGATGAAGCCCTAAACCGAGTTACGGTTTTTGATATGAAGGGACAATTCCTAAATAAATGGGGGGTAAAAGGAGGCCGAGAAGGTGAGTTCAACAGAATTTCATACATTGCGTTCGACTCAGAGGATAACCTTTTAGTTTCAGACAGTTTGAACAATCGGATCCAACTTTTTGATAAAGATGGGCACGTAATTAACGTCTGGGGCATCCCGGGTGCAGAAGACGGTTGTTTTAATATGCCATGGGGCGTTTGTGTTGATAAAGGTGGGAACATATACGTAGCCGACTGGCGTAATGATAGGATTCAAAAATTTGATCCTTCTGGCCAATTCATACGGAAGTGGGATAGTGACCATTTAGCAACAGTGAAGTTCAATCGTCCTGCATCTTTAGCGGTTGATTCAGAATTCAATATTTACGTTGCGGACTGGGGAAACGAGAGGGTAATCGTCATTGATCAAGAAGGTAAGTTAATCACCGAACTATATGGGGATTCGGTACCGTCTAAATGGGCTGTAGATTATTTCGATGCTAACCCTGTGGAATATCAGGAAAGGTTAAAAGCTGATCTAAATACTGATTTTACTACCGGGAGGACTGATCTGCGAGATAAATCCGCAAGGATAGAGAAATTTTTATGGGGGCCTACTGCTATCAAACTCGACTCCGAAGGCCGCGTTTTCATAGTGGACAGCTGTCGACACCGTGTCCAAGTTTATAAGCCAGTGCCCCATAATTAATCTGATTCTATATGGGTGATAGAAGGTTTCTTCTGTTGCCTGAAGGATCAGAGTAAAAGGCGTTTATAGAAAGAGTGACGATGGTTAATTGGCAATAATGAGTGTCAATCCAATTCAGTATTGTTTGCTCCATTGCTGAAGAATAGCTTGTAAAGCGCCTCTACTCGATTGATACCCTCAATATGTTTTGCTCGACATATCTGACCACCTAAACACGTTGCACTAATAATTAAGAGTTGTTCTCGGAGTCCTAGTTTTATGCATTCCTATGGTGTAAATCATTGAGGCCTTTTCTTACCGGTTTTTTCTTCAAATAATTTCCATGTAAGATCGTTGAATGGATAATATTTGCCAGGTGAGCATTGCTCTATTTCTAATTGAGCTTTAATAACTTCCTCAACTTCTTCGCGTTGTTGGGCAATTTCGATGACTTCGTTTACCATGCTTCGAGCTATCACTATAACGCCATCTTCATCACCCACAATAGCGTCTCCGGGCCGTACTAGAACCCCCCCACATTGGATGGCATCGTTAACTTGCCAAGGCCAGAATTCCGCGGGTCCTTGTTTTGAAGTGGTGTTGGCAGAATAAACTGGGAACCCATATGCCTTAAGAGTGTTACTGTCTCTAATTGCGCCGTCCGTAACGATCCCTCCGACCTGTCGTTGATGAAGCCGCATGAACTTTATATCCCCACCAATGGAACTATATTCCCAATTCATGGCGTCAATTACGAGTACCTCTTCGGGGCCACATAATTCGATAGCAACATACTCGGCTGACTGGTCACTTTTTGGCTTGTCGGCTGCGAGATCCGGTCTATGGGGTACGAACCTAAGAGTAACCGCTCTGCCGGCCATATGCTGTCCAGGTTGAAGTGGCTTAGCACCGTGTATCATACTCATCGGCCAGTTCTTTACCCAGAGTCCATCTATTAAAGTCTGGGTTGGTATTTGTTTGAGTGTGGCAAGCGTTTCAGTTGAAATAGGGGTTTGATCAGGCATTTAGCACCTCTGTAAATTAACTATGACATAATTATAGCAAGCTAAAAATAGTTATCCCATGTTTATGCAAGTATTCTAACTTGCATCGACTTCTACTATGATATTTCGCTGGCGGTTCATGGAATCTTTCCCCAGAGATTAACAGTTGATGTTAAGATAACACCATCATACTAGTAATCTTGTTGTTGATCTCTTGAATGTTCTATCGATAAAAAGATGGCAATCCGACTTCTTCTTGGTTGAATCTGGATGAGAGGAGCTTATGGCGAAAATTGCAATCATTGGAACAGGTTTAATTGGAACATCTTTGGCGTTGGCTTTGAAAGACTCTCAGTTGAAAGACTTGCAAGTGGTCGGGACCGATGCAGATCGACTAGCTCGCAGTCGAGCAGAGAAACGCAAAGCTTTTGACAAAGTCGAAAATAGACTGCTGAATGCTATAGATGGTTCGGATATAGTGATCTTGGCTACTCCAGTGATGACTATGAAAGAGGTCATGGAACTTATAGCGGGTGAACTACCACCCGGATGCGTGGTCACTGACGTGGGCAGTTCAAAAAAGGTAGTTTTGGAATGGGCAAACGAGATATTGCCAGAGACCGTTGATTTTGTTGGCGGCCATCCCATGGCAGGGAAAGAGGAATCTGGCCCGGACTCTGCAGAGGCAGATTTGTTTCATGATAAAACCTATTGCATAATACCGGGCGCGAAAACGAGCGAACAATCAGTTTCAGAAATCACTACCATGGTGGAAGCGATAGGTGCGGTCCCCTATTTCATAGGTGTTGATGAGCATGATAGTTTTGTAGCGGCCGCAAGCCATTTGCCGTTTTTACTATCTACTTCCTTGGTCGGATGTACTTCGAAAAGTGCTAACTGGGAAGACATAGCTCAGTTGGCCTCTTCTGGGTTTCGAGATATTACTAGGTTAGCATCTGGAGACACAGTGATGCATCGTGACATCTGCATTACAAATAATCAGCCTATCATCTCTTGGATAGACGCTTTTATCAAAGAATTGTATGAGTTTAGGAATATTTTGGCGGACGAATCAGGTCCAGACAGCGATAAAGTCAAGAAGGTTTTTGACGACGTTGCTGATGCTAGAGCTCAGTGGCTCGCAGGGCAAGCCACTGTCAGAGCACGTTTGGCCAATAGGCAGAGGGAAGAGATGCCGACTTTCGCTGAAAGTATGGGCGAAATGGTTATGGGTAGAAGACTTTTGCAGGCAAACAAAAGAATCTTTGGTGGACTAAAAGGGCAAGATAGAGATAAAAAGTAAACCCAAGGAATGCCGGCTTTGCAATTGTTAGAAGCTAATATGGCTCCACCGTTATTAGTTATATTGTCCGGGCCTTCGGGAGTCGGGAAAGACTCTGTTATTGATGGTCTGCGTCAATTAGATAGGCCATGGTATTTCGCCGTTACAGCGACGACGCGAAATAAAAGAGAGACTGAACAGGATGGGGAAGATTATATATTCCTAGATCAGGAAACCTTTTCAGATATGCGGGAACGAGATGAGTTTATAGAGTGTGCGGAAGTTTATGGCAGATGGTATGGTGTGCCACGAAGTCAGGTTAGAAAGGGGCTTAAATCAGGACAAGATGTGATTCTCAAAATTGATGTTCAGGGTGCTGATACTGTCCGTCAAATGTTTCCCGAAGCAGTGTCTATTTTCCTGATTCCTGACTCACTAAGCGAACTTGAGAGAAGGTTAAATAATAGAGGGACAGAGTCCTCCTCTGAATTGCAAGTCAGGTTGGAAACAGCGCAGGGCGAACTCACACAGATGGACAAATTTGAATATAGGGTAATTAATAAGGATAATTTTTTGGGACAGGCAGTAACGAACGTTGATGCTATTATAACGGCTGAGAAATGTCGTATGGTACCTCGTCTCGTGGAGTTAATATAAACTTAGATCAACCTTGACACGAATTTATGATCCAGATAAGAAGAACTTATGAAGAATGAGCCGTTGATAAACAAATATCCTGTAGCTTCTAATCGAGTAAGTCAAAAGTCAGAAACTCTGAGGCCACCATTACCAGATTGGTTAAAAGTTAAAATGCCAGGTGGACCTAGATATATCGAATTAAAACGACTGATGAATAGTCAACATTTGAACACGGTTTGTGAGGAGGCTCACTGCCCTAATATTGGCGAATGCTGGG
>Ga0209034_10000660_pt1 | contig 17116 bp, 10 predicted proteins | sample MarorgKNORR_S2LV_2_FD_188219 | JGI IMG/M metagenome (GOLD analysis project Ga0209034, IMG submission 188219) | Marine microbial communities from the Southern Atlantic Ocean, analyzing organic carbon cycling - 250m_A/KNORR_S2/LV (SPAdes) (version 2) | ecosystem: Environmental > Aquatic > Marine...
TAAATAATAAATATAATGCCTAATGATTTAAAAAGAATGGAAGAAATAATTGAGTTACTCCTTAAAGAATATCCAGATTCTAAGTGTAGCTTGAATTATGAGAACCCCTTTCAATTGCTTGTTGCAACAATTTTATCTGCACAATGTACAGATGAAAGAGTAAATAGAGCAGGATGATGGGTCCCGTCCATCGCATCGTGCGGCTGGCATAGTTCGCGGCAACGTAGTCGCGTTTACTTCCGTACTTCTTTTCGCCTCCGACAAAATCTGCTTTGTCGCTTGCCTTTCGGCTCCGTTCTTTCAAGGTGTAAGCGGAATGAATGTGCAAGACGAACATGCCGGCTAAACCCAGACGAAGAACCCACAATAAAAAGGTACGGGGGAATAAGCCCCCGCCCAGATTTCGGAGCGCTTCGGCGTACTCGTGTAGCTGAACGGGTCCTTCATAAATATGTAGGTTGCCGATCATGTGCACGATGACGAAACCGAGCAAACCAATGCCGGTCAAGGCCATAACCCATTTGCGCCCGATCGACGACTGATAAATGTTCAGTGGGAACGGCAACTGCCATTTTCGCTGAAAGATCGGAGTCGAACCCGGGGGGCTCGTGGCCGTGGCCGACATGGCCAACCTCCTGTCGAAGAAACGTGCTCCCGAAACCGTATCTCCGACGAAGCCGGAATGCAGAACTCGTCAGCAAACCTTTAATTCGTAAGAATTGATGGCGTGAACCCCGGCCCCTCTCAATTCGAGCGAAAGACTTGCCGTTCCTATTTGATCCGCTACCAATTTCGGTTCGGCGACTTTAGTCACGCTGTCGGGTTCGAAGTGCCCTCTATAGGTCCAACGTTGAGGCTCAGAGGCAGGAGCACGCCACTCGATCGACAGTGTCGCTGGACCAATATGACTCCTCAAATCTGACACCACATGCACCGCGCATTTCCGTTGTCCCCTGAGCATTGTCTGGCTATGTAAATCAGCGACGGCGATGACTGGCCGATTTGCAGCGGTCATCGCGTCCCAGGCCTTTTTAGGTCTCCGAACGTGATCGAGAAGTGAACAACTGACATATGGCATGGCGTCGGCAAACAGAAATTGGCAGAAGCCGCCCGAAGGCCGATATTTCAACGTTCGCAGAATCTCGATCGTGTGGCGAACTATTTCCGCTTGGCGTTCTTGGGTTTGCAGCACCCATTCGGACCAGCTCTCACAGTTAGATAGGGGTGAGAGACGTTCAAGTAAATCTAGTTGCGCTCCAAAGTTGTCTGAGAGCGTTTTTCGCGCGAACTGAGGGAATTTGTCGGCTTCGCACGCGGCGGCTACTTCAGCGTCGACAGGTAGCGCCTGCGCCCCAAACTCGGAAACAAATCTCAACATGCGCGGCATTCGAGCAGCGAGTAGCTGAAGATCTGACACGTCACCGTGCCGCCATCCGAACCAAAGGTGTGAATCTGTTCCGTCCAGCTGCGGTAGGTGAGGAGGCACGCCAGAATGCGCGATCACCGGTCGAGTTGGGTCAGCTTTTTCAAAAGAACGCTTCACCGAGCGATCCAACAGGCTTCGATTCCAAGACGGAACCTGTTGAACATAGGAACCGAGCGGCCGATATGTGCCGTTGGTGCCAGCATCCACCCTGACCCCAGATCTGTCCTCGTCGCCGAAAGGTTCGTTATGTGCGCTCCACAGAACCAACGAAGGATGGTGCCCAAGTTGATGTACTGCAGATGTCGCCTGCCGAATGGCCTGCGCTCTGATTGTGCGGGCGTATTCCCACTGCAGCGGAAAATCTTGAAAAAGCAGGACCCCGACTTTGTCGGCCTCTTCATACAAATCAGGATGAGCGATGTGACCGTGCATACGAACAAGGTCAAGCCCAGCATCCTTGACGAGGGCGAGATCGCGGCGATAGTCAGTCCGAGAAACTGATGAGAGGTCGTTGGAGCAGGGTCCAAAATTGGTTCCTTTAAGGAATATTCGCTCGCCGTTCACCGAGGCCACCCAATTACGAAGCTCAAAGGTTCGCATCCCGGTTCGACGAATCTGAACGTCGCTTCGAACGCCTTCGAACTTCACTTCTACCTGCACGTCGTAGAGAGGTTGTTCACCTAAAGCCCAAGGCCACCACAGTTGGGGGTTTTCAACGGCGACGTGCCATTCGATTTCGTTTTGCCCGCGGGCAAGAACAATGTGTTGTTCATGCTCGACGACGTCAGAACCGCTGATCAATGTGCGAACCTCAGCCGTAGTTGTCACGGCGCTATCCAGGGTCGCTCCTAGGCGAATAATCGCTCTGTCGGTGTCGGCTTCGAGAACGAGCACTCGAAAATCGTTAACCCGGATCGGACCTGTCTCTTTCACATGGACGTCTCGCCAGAGCCCACCCGGGTTGAGGCTGTGATCCAAACTGTCCGAGTGCTGCAAGACCCCTGTGATGTTTCTTTTGTTGGTGCGATCAACCTGGGCCGCGCAGTTGGCTTCAATCGCCAGGAGGTGCTCTCCGCCCGATCGCGTCAGCTCAGTAATTTCGAAACAATGCTCAACGAAGTAACCCTCGGTATCTCCCAAATACGCGCCGTCGAACCAAACGTCGCCTTGATAGCACAGGCCATCAATAGCGAGCCAACGTCTCCCGTGTTTGTCCAAACGGTCAAGTTCAAACCTATGCCGATACAAGATGGCGTCGGCGTCGCAAAGCTCTTCAATATTTCGCCACAAGCCGGGAACGTCTATGTCCAGCCAGCCACGGTCATCGAGATCGACGTCGCCCACATGACGCCGATCACTTCCTTCAGCCGCTCGGGCCTTCCAACGGCCCGACAGGGATACTGCCCGGTCTGTGTCTCTTAGTCCGCTCACGTTCATGCCGACCGTAGCGGCATCAGCGACCCTAACGGGTCCGTCGGCGGTTAGGGTGCGGCCATGACACAGCCCACCAACGTTGGAGAACTCAAGAAATCGGGATGGGTGTCCCGCCCGGTCAAAGAAGAAATGCGCCAAAATGCTGTGGCGTTAATCACCGCGGGTGAGGCTCTTTTCGACGGAGTGATCGGTTTCGAAAACACCGTGCTGCCCCAACTTGAGAACGCGGTGCTAGCGGGGCACGACGTGATCTTCCTTGGGGAGCGTGGGCAAGCTAAAACACGCATGATTCGCTCACTTATCAACTTGCTCGACGAATGGATGCCCTATGTCGAAGGCTCTGAAATATTTGACGACCCCTACGATCCAGTTTCAAAATACGCGAAGGACCTCCTAAACAAGCGGGGTGACAAAACCCGTCTTGCTTGGGCTCATCGAAGTGTCCGATACGGAGAAAAACTTGCAACCCCCGATACTTCAATCGCGGATCTGATTGGGGAAGTTGACCCCATCAAGGTTGCCGAAGGTCGGTACCTCTCCGATGAACTCACTCTTCACTACGGAATGGTGCCCCGAACTAATCGGGGGATTTTTGCGATCAACGAACTACCGGATCTAGCCGAACGTATCCAGGTTGGACTGCTCAACGTCCTTGAAGAACGCGACGTGCAGATCCGGGGATACAAAGTGCAGCTACCCCTGGATGTTCTACTTGTCGCATCAGCAAACCCCGAGGACTACACCAACAGGGGGCGCCTGATCACCCCACTGAAGGACCGGTTCGGCGCGCAGATCCGCACCCACTATCCGCTCGAAATTGACACTGAAATTGAAATCGCCGAACAAGAGGCGGAGCCCCTCGACGCGCAAGGACTCTCGATCGAAGTCCCAGAGTTTATGGCCGAAGTCATTGCGACTTTCAGCCATATCTGTCGGTCGAGTCCGCAAGTTAACCAACGCTCTGGGGTGTCGGTCCGCATGACCGTCACCAACTACGAAACCCTTGTGGCGAACGCAACGCGGCGAGCGCTGCAAGCTGGCGAAGACTATGTCGTACCCCGTGTCAGTGACCTCGATGCCTTAATGGCATCGTCGAGTGGAAAAATCGAAATCGAATCCATTGAAGAGGGTCGCGACGGACAAATCGTCAACCAAATGTTGCAAGCAGCAGTTCTTGAAGTATTCAAGGGTCGATTCTCACCCGAAGATCTCGTAGCGGTTGTCGACAGCTTCGACGAGGGGGTGGTGGCTCATACTGGCGACGATATTGGGTCGAGCGAATACGCCGATTTGCTGGCTGGGAATCCAGCTCTCGCTAAAGCCGTATCGGAATTGACTGATTCCATTCAGCCCGCCGATCTAGCGAGCGCAGCGGAACTCATTCTGGAAGGTCTTCATTTGTCCAAACGATTGAACAAGGAAGCCTTGGGGGTGCGGGCCACTTATCGGGGCCGAGGCTAAATCCCCACTGGGCGCGAGGATATGGATCGATGGTGATCAAAAGACGACGCAAAAAGCGAGAAGGCGCACGATTCCGCTATTCGGCGTGGGACGGCACCCAAGTGGGCTTCGAGTACGACGTCCAGGACCTGTTCAAAGAACTCACCGATGACTTGGTTTACCACGGAGACCTCAATGCAGCGATGCGTCGCCTGATGCAACGTGGTTTCGACGACCGAGATGGCAACCGGCTCCAAGGTCTGCGCGACATGCTTGAACAGCTACGGGAACGCAGACAAGAAATGCTCGACCAGTTCGACCTCGGAGGCATTTACGACGAAATCAACGAAAGTCTCGACGACGTCGTGGCTGAAGAGCGCGACGCCATCGACGATCACACAGGCGACGCAGCGGACTCGGGAGACCAACGGGCTGCTGATATCGCTGAAGCGTCTGCCGTAGACAAGAATCTCCAACTCGACATGTTGCCGCCAGACCTCGCCGGTAAAGTTCGCGGCCTTCAGAACTACGAGTTCGTATCAGCAGAAGCACGAGAACAGTTCGAGGAGCTTATTGAGCGCCTCAAAAAGGAGGTAGCTCAAAGCCAATTTGACCAGATGGCCGGCGCGATGGGAGAAATGCAGCCCGAAGACTTATCGCGTATGAAAGACATGATGGCTGAGCTCAATCAAATGATTGAGCAACGAAACCAAGATGAAGACATTGACTTCGACGGTTTCATGGACCGATACGGTGACTTTTTCCCGGAGAATCCTCAAACACTTGATGAACTCTTGGAGATCATGGCCGAACGCATGGCGGCTATGCAGGCCATGATGAATTCGCTGACGCCCGAACAGCGACAGCAACTTCAGGAACTTGCCGCGGACCTCATGGATGACATGGATCTGCAGTGGCAGACCCAACAACTTGCCCAACACCTCCAAGAAGCGTTTCCCGAAATGAACTGGGATGGGGGCTATCAATTCGGGGGCGACGAACAGCTGAACATGCCCCAAGCCACTGACCTGATGCAGCAACTAGGAGACCTCGACTCGCTGCAACAGCTTCTGCAAGATGCGTCGAACCCGGGAGCGCTTGCTGAAGTGGACCCAGAAAGAGTGGAAGAACTACTTGGGCGCGAATCGGCCGAAGCTTTGCAACGTCTCAGCGAAATGGCTCGAATGCTTGAGGAAAATGGTCTCGCCGAGAATAAAGAAGGTCGGCTAGAGCTCACCCCACGCGCACTCAGAGCTATCGGACAAAACGCGCTTGGCGACTTGTTCGACAAACTCATGGACGACAAAGTCGGTTCACATCAAATCAACCGGACCGGAATTGGCCACGAAAGAGCGTACGAAACCAAGCTCTACGAGTTTGGCGACAACTTCAACCTCAACATCCACCAGACCGTTCGCAACGCCATTAGTCGACAGGGACCCGGCTCACCTGTGCGACTCGCCGCAGACGACTTTGAAATCGAACGGACAGAGATGACGACTCGAGCATCAACCGTACTGATGCTGGACCTATCGCTGTCGATGCCCATGCGCGACAATTTCCTTCCAGCTAAAAAAGTCACCATGGCTCTTCATTCCTTGATCAGCTCGCAATATCCCCGCGACTACCTCGGTTTGGTCGGTTTCGCCGAATCCGCTTTTGAGTTCAAACCCCAGCAGCTTCCCGAAGTTTCTTGGGATTACGCATATGGCACCAATATGCAGCACGGCTTCATGATCGCTCGACGCCTATTGGGACGACAAAGCGGCACCAAACAAATCATCATGATTACTGACGGAGAACCAACCGCGCACATCGGCCCAAGCGGGCAGCCCTATTTCAACTATCCGCCGATCCCAGAATGCATAGAAGCAACGCTGAAAGAAGTTGCGCGAGCAACCAAGGAAGACATCCGTATCAATATCTTCATGCTCGACCCCAATACCTACCTCAGACAATTCGTCGAAAAAATGACCCAAATGAACGGAGGGAGGGCATTCTTCACCAACCCCGACAATTTGGGCGATTACGTTCTCGTCGACTTCTTGGAACACAGGCGACGGTTAACCGCGACGGGACGCTTTTGATGGCATCAGATATCGGAGTACTGCACAAGCTCTTCGCGGTCTCTGTCGGCCTACTAGATTCGCCTCAATGACTCCCGCACAACTTGCCCCTGACCGGATTCGCAAAGGCGAGCGGACACGCACCCGAATACTTGATGCTGCGGCCCAAGTGCTTGCTCGTAAAGGGTATGCAGCGACAACCCTTACCGAAATCGCGGCCACAGCCAAGATGCAGGCCGGGAGCCTCTACTACCACTTCGATTCGAAAGACGCCATCGTCGAGGAAGTCCTCCGCGTGGGTATCGACCACGCGCGAGACGCAATACGGGCTGCCCTAAAAGCCGCTGGGGAAAACGCGTCTGGTCACGACCGACTCATGGCTGCGATCATCGCTTATGTGACGGTCATCACCATTGACTCCGATTTCAGTCAAGCGAACATTCGATGCTACGCAGAAGCTCCCGAAGCCACAAGAGCAAACCTCGCGGTCCCGTTAAGGGATTTTGCCAACGGATTGATCAGGCTTATCGAGTCGGGACAACGAGATAAATCCGTCCGAAACGACGTAGAAGCGCGAGTGATCGCGCGTATGACGATCGCAGCAATGAATTCTGTTATCGGCTGGTGGCGACCAAATGGCGAAGTCACCATTGAGGGTGTAGCGCAAATGTTCGCGAGCACCATGGCCGACGGACTTGCCAACGACACATAGGCAATCTGGTCGAAGGATTCCGCATGAAGTTCAACCTCTTTATGTACTGCACCACCGGGCGACGCGACGAACTCGAAGCGGGCCTCGCGGGACTAAATAACGACTACTACCAACGTATGCTCGCCGAAATCGCTGACATCGCTCAATTCGCTGATGAGAATGGCTGGCACGGCCTAGGTCACCCTGAACACCACCTGCAAATCGAAGGCTTTGAAGCCTCCAACGATTTAGGGCTGATGGCGTCCTGGATTGCCAACGCCACCGAACAACTTCGAGTGATCTCGTGTGGGTTTGTCTCAACTACCCACAACCCCCTGCGAGTGGCAGAACAGATTTCCACGCTCGACCACATGACAGGGGGACGGCTCGGAATCGGAATTGTTCGGGGATACCAACACCGATGGGTAGACCAACTAAAGATCCGACCCGACCTGGCAGCAGTCGGACATTGGAACAAAGACACCGACGTCGACGAATTTAACCGGAGGTTCTTTGCTGAATTCGTTGAGGTAGTGCTCACCGCATTAACGGAGCCAACGTTCAGCTACCAAGGCGAGTTCTGGAAATTCCCCAACGACAACTTGAACCCCCACCTTCAGACCGTTTACTCCGATTATGGCGCCGGAGTTGATCCTGATATGACCATCCGCGAGATCGGGATAGCACCGCGTCCCCTACAACATCCGCACCCTCCGCTATACGGCGGATTCACCATGTCCATGAAAACGGCACTGTTCTGGGCAAAATATGGTGGCACGCCAATCGTCCTGAGCGACAAACTCGACTTCTGCAAAGCGCTCTGGAGCGCGTACCGAGAAGAAGCCGCCAACCACCACGTCGAAAAACCAAAAGGCCAAGAAGCGGCTTGGGGAGGAATAGCTGTTTGCGCACCCACCGACCTCGACGCCCAACAACAGTTTCAAGATATGGAATGGTTCTGGGGTAAATGGGGCACCCAATTCGGTCAGGGCTTGCCACTCAAACTGGTGGGCAGTCCTGACACCATCAGCAGACAAATCGATGACGCTCACAAACAACTCGGATTTGACGAAATCTTCTTATTAATCCCCCAAGGAATTCACTCCAGCGGTCAGATCATCGAATCCCTCGACCTTGTCACCCAAAAGGTCATGCCTCGCTTCTCCTGAAAGGTCGAGAAACCCAACTGCAGAGGGGCAACAGTCCGAGATCACGGGGAAGTAAAGGTCATGGCTCTAGCCTGGTTAGATCATGGCTGGATCTGACCCACTACTGAAACGGCCGACTTTCGCAGGCAGCGACCATGGCTTGGCGAAGTTTGTAGCCCGGCCCGTCCTTCGTTTCGTAGATCGCGAGGTTGCCGGAGGGGTTCTGCTGCTCCTCGCAACCACTGCCGCCTTGATATGGGCGAATTCAACGTGGGCAGACGGCTACAACAGCTTTTGGCATGCCGAGATTGAGTTGGTGGTCGGACCGTGGCATTTGCCTCATCTCAGCGTCGGCCACTTTGTGAACGATGCGCTAATGGCGTTGTTCTTTTTCGTTGTCGGGCTAGAAATAAAGCGCGAACTTGTCACGGGAGACCTCAGGTCGTTTCGGGCTGCAGCTCTCCCAGCCATTGGAGCGCTCGGCGGGATGGTTGTCCCAGCGGCGCTGTACTTTGCGCTAAATACTGCGGGTGAAGCTTCACGGGGCTGGGGTATCACAATGGCCACCGACATCGCATTTGCTGTCGGAATTGTGGCTCTTCTCGGAGCTCGTGTGTCACCCAAGATCAAACTCTTTCTTCTCACCTTGGCGATCGTTGACGACATTGGCGCCATTGTGGTGATCGCCATTTTCTATACCAGTGACCTCAGCCTGAGCTGGTTGCTGATAGCGCTCGCAGGGCTTGTTGGGGTGTGGCTGCTGCAACGGCTTCGCGTATGGGCCATACCTGTATACGCGGCGCTAGGCATTTTCATTTGGTACGCCACGTTGGAGTCAGGTGTTCACGCGACAATCGCGGGAGTTGCCCTAGGGCTGCTGACCCCGGCGCGACCGTTACTCAACCAGCGCGACGCGCAACAAATAGTCGATGCCCTGCCCAGCGATGCGAGCGTGGCCGAAGTCCGACATGTGTCTTTCCTCGCTCAAGAGTCGGTGCCACTCACCGAACGTCTCGAGAACATGCTGCATCCTTTCACGGCATTCTTGATTATTCCGATCTTTGCTCTGGCCAACGCCGGCATCGAATTAAGTGGCGACAAAATTTCCGACGCGGCTAGCAGCAACGTCACGCTCGGCATCGTGCTAGGGCTTGTTGTTGGCAAACCTTTAGGCATCACACTGTTCGCCTGGGTCGCCACACGCTTTGGATTCGCGCTCCCAGAAGGAGTCCATTGGCCGCAATTCGTTGGGATGGGATTCGCGGCGGGGATCGGGTTCACGGTATCGATCTTTGTAGCTGGCCTTGCCTTCGAAAGCTCTGCAGTTACCGATCTTGCCAAGATCGGAATTCTTATTGCTTCTCTTGTCGCAGCCGTTCTGGCCTTGCTTCTAATGCGATTCAAATCCTCCTCGACCACCGAATGATCGACGCGGTTCTGTTTGACTTCGACGGGGTTATACGACAGTGGGACGAACCGGACCTCTGGACCTTCGAAGCCGAAGCTGGCATTAAGCCGGGGACTGTATTCGAAGCAGCATTTTCAACGGAACTCCATGACCCTCTTACAAGAGGGGAACTCACATGGGCGGAATGGCGAAATGAAACTGAACGCAGGTTGGTAACCCAACACGGCGAATCGGTGCGTCCGGTAGCGAAGAGATTCTTTGAATTCGAAGGTCGAATTGACACAGAAATGGTCGAAATCCTGGAACGGTTGCCCTCGCGGCTTCGAGTGGGCCTCTTAACCAACAACCACGATCGCTTCGAAGAATATTTGCGGCGCATGGGTCTAGACGATCGGTTCGACGTAGTGGTCAACACTCATCGAATAGGGATCGCCAAACCCGACTTTGGTGCGTATGCAAGCGCAACGACGCAACTTGGGGTAGAGCCGAAGCGTTGCCTTTTCATCGATGACTTAGAAGCGAATGTGGCGGGCGGAGAAGCCGCAGGGCTTATTTGCCATCTCTTCCGACATCCCAAAGGCCTTATCAGGCGCCTGGAGGAATTGGGTGTTGTACTTGCCGACCCTCATCGGTAGTTGCCGCTCGGGCGGGGGCTTCGTAGGCTCTTCGATTGGTGCAGAAGCGCACCTTGCCGTGTCGGACCCCCGTCGGCCCGGACCGAACCGGCACCTGCTACCAGTTGGGCCGAACTGAGAGGACATCGTGACAGCGGTTCCCTATTTCGCGTTGATCGCTTCGGCGTTGGCGCTCATTCTTGCTTACTACTTCGCTAAGACAGTTATGAAGGCGGACGAAGGTACTGACCTGATGAAAGAAATTGGTCAGGCCATCCGCGAGGGAGCAATGACGTTCCTTCGCCGCGAGTACCAGTGGGTTTCGGTTTTTGTGGTCGCGATGTTCGTCCTGCTTTTGGTACTGCCCATCGACGGAAGGCCGGCGGCCTCATTTGCATATCTCATGGGGGCGTTGCTCTCATCGATCGCCGGGTTCATTGGTATGCGAATAGCGACCGCGGCTAACACCAGAACAGCAAACGCTGCTCGAGAAGGTGCTGCGACAGCTTTACCTTTGGCTTTCAAAGGCGGCGCAGTTATGGGCTTCACTGTCGCAGGGCTGGCGTTACTTGGCATTTCCTTCAACTACCTGCTGTGGGTCACCTGGATCGGGGTCGACAGCGCTTTTCAGGTTGTAGCGGCATTCGGACTCGGCGCGAGTTCTATCGCCCTCTTCGCTCGTATCGGCGGCGGTATTTACACCAAAGCAGCCGACGTAGGTGGCGACCTCGTCGGAAAAGTGGAAGCTGGTATCCCTGAAGACGATCCACGAAATCCTGCAACCATTGCCGACGCCGTAGGGGACAACGTCGGTGATGTCGCCGGAATGGGCGCCGACCTTTTTGAGTCGTACGCCGGCTCAGTAGTAGCTCCGATTGTCCTGGTGTCACTGCTCCTGTCCGGAGTTTTTATTGAAGGGGACAAACTCCAAGCATTCGGTGATTACGAATCGCTGTTGATGTATCCGATTCTCATCGGAGCTCTCGGAATGATCGCGTCAATCATCGGTGCGTTGCTTACTCGAGGAAGAGAAGGCCAGAGCCTTTCAACACAACTTCACACTGGCCAATACGTCGCCATGGGCCTCACAATCATCCTCACTATCGCTGGCACTCTGTGGCTCTTCGGCGGAGCGTCCAACCCTGATGGATCCGCCATTGTCCAAACACCCATGTACCTCGCGTTGACCATCATCATCGGCCTGCTCGGTGGTTGGGCTATCGGGTTTGTATCGGAATATTTCACCTCCGAGCACTACAAACCCGTCAAAGGGATTGCAGAAAAGGCAGAAACTGGTGCGGCCACCGTCGCGATCGAAGGGATCGCTCAAGGCAAACTTTCCACTCTTCCATCGGTCGCCGTCGTTGTAACAATGATCGGACTTTCTTACTGGTTCGGCGGTGCGGCGTTCGGCCAAACGGGAGAGGTCATAGGGCTATACGGAGTGTCATTGGCCGCGATCGGTATGTTGGCAGTCACCGGAATCATCGTCGCGGTCGACGCGTACGGACCCATCGCCGACAACGCGGGCGGCATCGCTGAGATGGCTGAATTACCGCCCGAAGTTCGAGATGTGACCGACGGCCTTGATGCGCTTGGTAACACGACTGCGGCCGTCGCAAAAGGTTTCGCAGTTGGTTCCGCCGCAGTGACCGCCTTGGCATTATTCAAATCCTTCAGCCTCGCCGCAGGCTCAGAAGTCAACCTGGATATCAACGACACTGCCGTCACCATCGGACTGTTTCTCGGCGCAATGACACCGTTTATTTTTGCAGCTATGACCATGTCATCAGTAGGTCGAGCGGCCCAAGCAATGATCGTCGAAGTCCGACGGCAATTCGCCGAAATCCCTGGACTGCGAGAAGGCCGAGCAGGAGTCAAGCCTGATAGTCGCCGCTGTGTAGACATCTCAACTCAAGCAGCTCTGCGCGAAATGCTTTTGCCCGGTGGACTAGCCATCGCATTGCCTCTTGTTATCGGATTTATCAACGTCAACGCCCTTGGCGGGTTCCTCGCGGGCGCCGTTGTCACAGGTTTCCTAATGGCGATCTACATGGCGAACTCGGGTGGAGCCTGGGACAACGCCAAGAAATACATCGAAGCCGGAGCACACGGAGGCAAAGGCACTGATGCCCATGCCGCCGCTGTTGTTGGTGACACTATTGGTGACCCTTTCAAAGACACGTCGGGTCCTGCCATGAACATTCTGATAAAGGTCATGACGATCGTTTCGTTAGTCTTTGTGCCCGCGTTCATTTAGATAACGACACCGCGCCAGAGGTGATCCTGCACCTGTAGATAACCAGGACGTCCACGCGTCAACTACCGGTGTCAGGGAGGCATAACCTGAGCCCATGGAGGTTCGAAACACACGGGTATTAATCACTGGTGCTAGCCGGGGGATAGGCGCGTCGTTAGCCCGAGCTTTCGCTAGCGCAGGAGCACGCGTAGCACTAGTGGCACGGTCAGCGGAAGACATCGACGCACTGGCCCATGAACTTGGCGGCTCCTCCTACCCTCTGGACCTCACTGACCCAAATCAGCTCAATGGTTTTGTCGAACGCGTCGAAGCGGACGGCGGACCCATAGATGTGCTCGTAAACAATGCTGGGATAGAGACTCAAGATTTCGTGGAAGACATAGCAGAGGACCGACTCGTCCAAGTCGTTGCCACCAATCTCCTCGCCCCGCTACGTCTCACGCGGCAAGCTCTTCCCGGCATGATTCAACGGGGACAAGGTCACCTCCTCTACACGTCCTCTCTCGCTGCCATAACACCCGCCCCCGGCCTTTCCCCCTACTGCGCGTCCAAGGCGGGACTTACCCGTTTCGCCGAAAGCCTCCGCATGGAAATCAAGAACACGGGCGTCGGGATCACGACAATGCACCTAGGCCCCGTTGATACAGGCATGTGGGAACGAGTGACCGCAAACCCGGCGTTCGATGCCGCGCAACGGAGACTGCGGCAACTCCGAATGCTTACCAATGTCAGTCCCGACAAAGTTGCTTCCGACGCAGTTCAGGCCGTACTAACGGGAAAACGAGAAGTACGGCACCCCAAACGTCTTTGGGGAACAATGGCGATCGCCGCCTTGCCAGGACGCATCACGGAATCTTTAGTCGGCGGCGTCAATTACCGGTCGCACAAAACCCAGGAAAGACGCCCCTAACCAACCAAGAAAGAACCGCTGGTGCCGACGAGTCTGGGGCATCCCCGCGCTACGGTCGGCTATGTGTGGCGAGCAATCACGGCACAGTTGTTCCGAGGTTTCTGTATGGGGGCCGCGGACCTAATCCCCGGTGTGTCCGGCGGCACCGTCGCGCTTCTCTTGGGTATCTACGATCGCCTCATCGAACAAATCAAATCCTTGTCGGGCGCCATTAGCAGACTTGGTCGTGCTGATTTCGCTGGCTTTAGACAACGGATTCGGTACGTTGACTGGTACTTCCTCATCAGCTTGCTCGCGGGAATATTATTGGCCGTAGGGTTGCTGGTTTCGTGGCTTCGCGCCCAAATAGAAGAACATCCCGTCGTTGTCTCGGCGCTCTTCTTTGGACTCGTTGCGGCGTCAGCATTGGTAGCGCGACGCGAAATTGTTGAGTGGCGCCCCTCTCGATTCATAATTTTCGCTGCCACCGCGGCGCTCACTTTTGCTGCTGTTGGACTCAGATCTGGCGGCATCGAAAATCCGACAGCGATTGTTGTTCTGGTCGCGGGCGCTCTCGCCATCTGCGCGATGGTTTTGCCGGGTATCAGTGGCTCTTTCGTGCTTGTGATCATTGGCCTGTACGACCACCTCATTGGTGTCATCGAACGCACCGAATTCGGTGTGCTGGGGTTGTACGCCCTTGGTGCAGTTACTGGCCTGTGCCTGTTTAGCCATTTCCTTCATTGGCTTTTGACTGGCTATCGCGACGACGTCATTGCTGTTCTCCTAGGCCTTATGGCTGGCTCGCTGAGGGTGCTATGGCCGTGGCCCGTGACAGATGGGGGAATAGAAGACACTCGACTTGAAATTCCTCCGCTCAACGAGGCTTATGGAGCCCTACTCGCGGCATTGTTAGGCGCTGTTGGTCTACTGGCATTAGTGCAGATAGCGACGCGATTTGAGAATTTTGATGCCCAAGATACGTTGGAAAGGTCTCCATGACCGGTACCGTCCGCGGGAAGGACCTGCGTCATTAACGCTGGCCAAAAGTTGACACCTGACCAACTGATAGGGAATAACTAGCTGTCGTGCCAAAGTCTCTGGTTATCGTCGAATCGCCCGCCAAGGCTCGTACCATCGCGGGTTTTTTGGGCCCAGAATTCATTGTGGAATCTTCAATCGGCCACATTCGCGATCTACCTAATGGCGCCAGCGAAGTCCCCAAGGCTTACAAGGCCGAACACTGGGCCCGATTGGGAGTCGATGTTGACAACGACTTTAAGCCCCTTTACGTCGTGAGTGGTCGCGCCAAAGAACAAGTCAAACATCTGAAAAGTCTTCTGAGAGAAGCCGACGAGCTATATCTGGCCACTGACGAAGACAGAGAGGGAGAAGCGATTGCTTGGCACCTACTCGAGGTGCTGAATCCCACCGTTCCAGTCAAGAGAATGGTTTTTCACGAAATTACAGAGAGGGCTATTCGGGAAGCTATCGATTCGCCGCGAGAACTTGATCGCCGACTTGTCGATGCACAAGAGGCGCGACGAATATTTGATCGACTCTACGGGTACGAAGTGTCCCCAGTCATGTGGAAAAAGGTGCGCCCCCGACTATCGGCGGGACGCGTCCAGAGTGTCGCAAATCGACTGATCGTTGAACGTGAACGAGAGCGCATTGCTTTCATCCCGGCTGCGTACTCCAGCATCGAAGCCGACTTTGTCGCCGATATAGCGTTCTCGGGAACCTTGACAACTGTGGAAGGCCGCAGATTGGCCACCGGACGTGATTTCGATGACAACGGTCGGCTCACCCGTGAAGAGGCGGTAGTGCTTGACGCGATCAGCGCTGAACAGTTAGCAGCTGACCTCGCTAATCGCCCCTTCACCGTTCAGTCTGTCGATGCGAAGCCCTATCGCCGCAGGCCCGCACCTCCGTTTATCACTTCGACGCTTCAACAAGAAGCAGGACGCCGATTTGGATTTTCCGCGTCGAGAACCATGCAGGCAGCCCAGCGGCTCTACGAGAATGGACACATCACTTATATGCGAACGGACAGCACCACGTTGTCCGCTGACGCGCTCAGCACTGCCAGAGCGCTGATAAAAGAACGGTACGGTCCTCAGACCTTGCCGGGCGACGCTCGGACCTACAGCAAGAAAGTGAAGAACGCTCAAGAAGCGCACGAAGCGATCCGGCCGGCGGGGCAAGTGTGGAAGTCCCCTGAACAATTAGCTGAAGAAGTTACTGGGGACGCGACCCGGCTCTACGAGCTCATATGGCGAAGAACAATCGCAAGCCAAATGATTGATGCGACTGGTCAAACAGTCACTATTCGCCTTGAAGGATCCACAACCGATGAACGAGATGTGGAGTTCACTTCGAGTGGGACAGTGATCACTCAACCGGGGTTCCGCCTTGCCTACGTCCAAGCTGCAGATGACGACGAGGAACCACAACTCCCCAATCTCTCGGAGGGAGATGCGGTCAGTTGTGCAAAGGTGACTGCCCGCGACCACGACACCAGTCCACCGGCTCGATACACCGAGGCAACTCTCGTGCGTCGCCTCGAAGAGCTGGGAGTGGGACGCCCCAGCACTTACGCCAGCATCATGGAAACCATCCAGGCCCGCGGTTACGTCTGGAAGAAGGGATCTGCCCTAGTTCCAGAACTCACGGCGTTCGCGACTGTGGGTCTTATGGAAGGTCACTTTTCGCATCTCGTTGATTACGCGCTTACCGCAAGAATGGAAGATGACCTTGATGAGATTGCAAACGGCGAAATCGATGCGGCACCGTGGTTGGCCGAATTTTACTTTGGGGGTCTAGAAGTCGACGGTGACAGGTTGCCCGGACTTCGTGACCTTGTTTCGGACGATCACCTGTCAGCCATTGACGCCGCCGAGATCAACACGGTCCCGATCGGCGTAGACAGGAACGGTGAAATAGTTGTTGCAAAAGTTGGAAGGTACGCCCCATACCTGAAACGAGGAGAGGAGACCCGAGCGCTCCCGGCCGAGATCGCCCCAGACGAAATCACACTGGAGATGGCGATCCAACTGCTGGAGACGCCTGAAGAACGAATACTTGGCTCCGACCCTGAAACAGGTCTAGAGATCATTGCCAGGCCCGGGCGATTCGGACCTTACGTCTCGGTAGGTCGTCCGGACGATTCTGATGACAAACCCAAAACAGCGTCGCTATTCGAGTCGATGAAGATCGAAACGGTGACTCTCGACCAGGCATTACAACTATTGAGCCTTCCACGAGTTGTGGGTACCCATCCTGAAGATCAGGAGGAAATCACTGTCCAGAATGGGCGTTACGGCCCGTTTTTAAAAAAAGGGAGTGACAGTCGAAGCCTCGATACTGAAAACCAGCTATTCACGTTGACGCTCGAGCAAGCGCTCACAATTTTGGCGCAGCCCAAACGTCGACGCGGGCAGGTAGCAAAACCGCCCCTAAAAGAGCTCGGCATCGATCCGGTTAGTGGAAACCCGATGGTGTTAAAGGATGGTCGTTTTGGACTGTACGTAACCGACGGTGAATACAACGCCTCTCTCCGCAAAGGCGATGACCCGGAAACACTTACCGAAGATCGAGCAACCGAATTGCTTCAGATGCGACGGGAGAAGGGTCCTGCGAAGAAGAAAGCTGGAGCCAAGAAGAAAGCTGGAGCCAAGAAGAAAGCTGGAGCCAAGAAGAAAGCTGGAGCCAAGAAGAAAGCTGGAGCCAAGAAGAAA